>Ga0307416_100000086_pt1 | contig 64330 bp, 67 predicted proteins | sample DK1Cmetagenome_2_FD_203821 | JGI IMG/M metagenome (GOLD analysis project Ga0307416, IMG submission 203821) | Maize rhizosphere microbial communities from greenhouse at UC Davis, California, United States - DK15-C-3 | ecosystem: Host-associated > Plants > Roots > Rhizosphere > Soil | place...
GGTGCTTATTCCAGGGGACTCGCCGGCCGGGTCACGACTGCCACTGGATGCCCTCTCGTGGACAGATCCGGAGTACGCCGGTGAGGAGTCATATGTCAAGGCGGGGCCGGCCCTTGCCGAACAAAGTGATCAACTACGGGCCGTCGTGGTCGATTCGCAGGATGCGCCGGCGCGTACGGCATTGGTTGTTCAGGCCCGCGACGGTTTCGTGCACGTGTTCCTGCCTCCACTGGAAAGGTTGGAGAAGTTCGTCGAGCTGGTACGGCTGATCGACCAGACTGCGACCCAGACCGGTACCGCCGTGATCTTGGAAGGCTATGGACCCCCGCCCGACCCTCGGATCAAGACGTTGTCGATCACTCCGGACCCCGGAGTGATCGAAGTCAACGTCCATCCCACCTCCAGCTGGGCGGAGCTCTCCGAACTGACTCAGACGCTCTATGCACTTGCCCGGCAGCACCGACTGGGCGCCGAAACGTTTGCCCTCGACGGACGGCACAGTGGCACCGGTGGCGGCAACCACTTGACGCTCGGTGGTCCCGAACCCATCCGGTCGCCGTTGGTCCGCCGGCCGGACCTGCTGGTGAGCATGATCACCTACTGGCAGCACCATCCGTCGCTGTCCTACCTGTTCTCGGGACGCTTCGTTGGTGCCACCAGCCAGGCTCCACGGGTCGATGAGGGCAGACCCGAAACCCTGTACGAGCTGGAAATCGCCTTCGCCGAGATCGATGCGCTGGCCGACACCGAACATCGACCCTGGGCTGTTGATCGGGCACTCCGGCACCTGCTGACCGACATCACCGGCAATACTCATCGCGCCGAGTTCTGCATCGACAAGCTCTACAACCCAAATTCGATGCGCGGCCGACTCGGACTTCTAGAACTTCGCGGCTTCGAGATGCCGCCGCATCCCGATATGGCGCTCGTCCAGGCGCTGCTGGTACGCGCGCTGGTCGCTAGGTTCGCTGAAGAGCGCTACTCTGCGCCCCTGGTTCGTTGGGGTACCGCCTCACACGAGCGATTCCTGCTGCCTCATTTTGCTCTCGCCGACATCGCACAGGTCGTTGCTGACCTGCGCGCCCACGACATCGAGTTCGACCTGTCCTGGTTGCTGCCGTTCGTCGAGTTCCGATTTCCGCGCATTGGGGTAACCACGGTCAGCGGTGTGGAGCTGGAGCTGCGCAGCGCCATCGAGCCCTGGTATGTGCTCGGTGAAGAGGCAACCGCTGGAGGTACTGCTCGTTATGTGGATTCCTCGACCGAACGGCTGCAGGTGGCAGTGAACGGGTTTGTGCCCGAACAACATGTGCTGACTTGCAACGGTCGGCCGGTGCCGCTGGCGGCCGCCGGTACGCCTGGCCGTTACGTTGCCGGAGTCCGCTACAAGGCTTGGAAACCATGGTCGTCGCTGCATCCGAGCCTCGATGTCGATTCGCCGCTGTCGTTCGATCTCATTGATAGAGCCAGCCGGCTCTCACGCGGCGGCGCCACCTATCACGTAATCCACCCAGGCGGTCGGGCGTACGCTCATCCTCCGGTCAACGCGCTTGAGGCTGAGGCCCGGCGGTCTCGGAGGTTCGAACCGATGGGCCATACCACCGGCATGATCGATCTCGAGGCCCTGGACTCCCAGCTGATCAGGCGCACGGCAAGCGACGACGAATACCCGCTAACGCTCGATCTGCGTCGCCCCGTACCGCGCGGCTGGGGGGTCCACGGATCCCGAAGTGGTGCGACATGACCGTACTCGGCCGCTACCTGGAAGCGGCGAGCCGATCTACCACGATGGAATCGGAGCCGGCATACGACGAGTTTGCGGCGGCGGATGGCACCGTACGCCACGGGTGGTCGGCATTGCTCGGTCATCTTGATCACTTCGCCGACGCCGACCTCTTGCAGGCACAACGCGAGGTCGCTCGGCTGCTTGAAGACGACAATGTCACCTATACGCCGAGCCCGGCGTCAAAGATCTCGATCGCTGATGAGGCCAACGGACACGGCCCGCCGGCGGCGCCGCCGACCGAGCTGGCTGAGCCGCAGCGCTGGCGGCTTGACCCGCTGCCGCTCCTTCTCGAAGACCGCGAATGGGCCGGGCTCGAGGCCGGGCTGGTGCAACGCGCCCACCTGTTGGATGCGATTATGGCCGACCTCTACGGTGCGCGGCGGCTGCTGGCGCGGCATCACCTTCCGGCCGCGGCCATTTTCGATCATGATGAGTACCTTCGGCCGCTGGTAGGCAGCGAAGTAGCAGTCCGGCAGCGGTTGTTCCTGGTTGCTGCCGATCTTGGGCGAGATAGCAGCGGGCAATGGAAAGTGATCTCGGATCGAACTCAAGCGCCATCCGGCGCTGGGTATGCCATGCAGAACCGCCGGGTGGTGTCACGGGTGATGCCAGAGATCTATCACCAGGCCAATCTGCATCGGCTCACGCCGTTCTTCCAGGCGATGCGATTGGCCCTTGTCGATGCCGCACCCAGCGCGGTCGAGGATCCACGAGTTGTCGTGCTCAGTCCCGGCACACTCTCAGAAACCGCCTTCGACCAGGCCTTCGTGGCCTCTCTGCTTGGCTTCCCACTGCTTGAGGGCAGCGACCTTACGGTCCGGGACGGTCGGGTCTGGATGCGGGTTCTCGGCAAGTTGGAGCAGGTCGATGTCATTCTGCGCCGGGTCGATTCGACCTGGATGGATGCGCTGGAGCTGCGTCCCAATTCCAGGCTAGGAGTGACCGGCTTGCTGGAATGCGTGCGCCAAGGCACCGTGAGTGTCCTCAACAACCTCGGATCCGGGGTACTGGAAAATCCCGCCTTGATGCCCTTCCTGCCGGAGCTGTGTGAGCGGTTGCTCGGTCAGTCATTGCGATTGCCTTCGGTCGAAACTTGGTGGTGCGGCGACCGAACAGCGCGGAGCCATGTGCTGAGCAATCTGGATTCACTGGTCGTCCGGCCGATCAGTCGCGGTCACGGGCGCAGTGTTCGTGGCGCGGGATTGACAAGCCGGCAGCGCGAGCTGCTTGCCGACAAAATCAAAGCGGCGCCCCACCGATTTGTCGGTCAAGAAGTGCTGCACCTGTCCTCTGCCCCGACCAGCGTGGAGAATCGGCTGGTTCGCCGCAACGTGGTGCTACGTTCCTTCGCGGTCCGCAGCGGTGAGTCGTACGCCGCGATGCTTGGCGGTCTGGCGCGAGTCACCGATGACAATTCTGAGCGGCGTGGGGTCTTCGTCACCGACCCGAACGGCCAGCTGGCCAAGGATGTCTGGGTCGTCGGCAGCGAGCCGGTCGCGGCTCCCAAAGTCCTTGCCCGCGATCGCGCTGGCGATGAGCTCGGGTTCCTTCCAGCGTTGTCGGCCTCGGTCGCAATGGTCCCGCGCGTACTCAGCGACCTTTACTGGTTCGGCCGGTATGCCGAAAGGGCCGAAGATCTACTGCGGCTGCTGCTGGCTACCCGCACGGTCGCCTTCGAGACCGATCTCGGCCCTACCCAGGGTGGCGCCCTGCAGGTGATGCTGCAGGCAGTCACCCATGTGAGTACGACGTATCCGGGATTCCTCTCCCAGCGGGAGATGGGTTCGGAGTTTCGATCAATGCTGCTGGATCGGCACCGGACGGGCACCGTCGCGCAGTCCCTCGCGGCCCTGTCGTTGGCCGGCCAGGGCGTACGTGATCAGCTGTCCGAAGACGTCTGGATAGTGCTTGCCGACATTGACCGCGCTGTCGCGGCGCTGGCCAACAACCCGAATGACCAAGGCCTGCAATTCACCGATGTCAGCGAGCGCGTGCTTTCCGGATTGCTCGCACTCGCGGGCATCGCGACGGAGAACATGGTTCGGGATCCCGGTTGGTACATGCTCGACTCCGGGCGCGGGCTGGAGCGCGCGCTGCAAATTCTGGCGTTGCTACGGGTGACGATCTGTCAAGAGCGCGCCCCAGAAACCGATGCGATCGTGCTCGAGGCAGTGCTTACCGCGGCCGAGTCGATCGTGACGTTCCGCCGGCGTTATCGGACTCGGGCCGGGGTTGAGGCTTTGATCGAGCTGCTTGTCATCGATCCGTTCAATCCGCGCTCCGTCGCGTACCAGCTGAACCGGATCCGGACTGACCTGCGCGCACTGCCGAATACCTCACCAACGGCCCGACCGCTGCGCCTGCTCGACAGTCTCGCCGAGCGGGTCCGGACCAGTGATCCCACCGCACTCGCCGAAGCGGACAACGGCCGGCGCTCGGAGCTCCACGATGTGCTTACCGGCCTTCAGCACCAGCTGCGCACGCTGTCAGATGCGATCCGTGATCACTATCAGCAGCAGCCACCGACTCAGCGACCTCTGTTCCGGGCCGATGCGGTGGGCGGTTCGACATGACCACGTACCGCATCGAGCACCGGACTACCTATACCTATAGCTCCGATGTCACCGGAAGCTATGGTCTGGTTCACCTTCGCCCCCGTGATCTTGGATGGCAGACCTGTGTCGCCCATGAGGTCAGCATCGAGCCCGAGCCGACGGATCTGTTCCGCCATGTTGATCTTTATGGCAATACCAATTCCTACTTCCACGTCGTGCAGCCGCACACCCGTTTGGTGGTAATCTCCACCAGCGTCGTCAACGTAGCAGTGGGCGAACTGGATCCTGCTGCCTTGGCCGTGCCCTGGGAACAGACCCGCCCCAGCAATCGGATATTGCCGGGTTCTCAAGATCATGACCCGGAGGCGTGGGAGGCGGCCGACTTCACGTTCCCGTCGCCTTATGTCGAGGTTCCGCCACCGATTCAGGACTATGCTCGGCTGTCCTTTCCGGCTAGACGCCCGATCGGCGAGGCGGCAGTGGATCTCATGCATCGGATACATGCCGACTTCACGTACAAGTCAGGCTCCACAACGCTGCGAACCAAAGTGTCGGACCTGCTCGAAAAGAGGGCCGGGGTCTGTCAGGACTTCGCGCATTTCATGGTGGCATGCCTGCGCTCGCTCGGATTGGCCGGGCGTTACGTGAGCGGATACCTCGCCAGCCGCCCGGCCCCGGGCAAACCACGGCAAGCCCAGGACGCTGCCAGCCATGCCTGGGTCGGTTGCTGGATCCCGGGTGGCGGCTGGCTCTACCTCGATCCGACAAACGACCGCCTGATCGACGATGCCCACACCACCATCGCGTGGGGGCGTGACTACGGCGACGTACCACCTGTCAAGGGCGTGATCTTCACCGAGGCGAAGAAATCCAAGATGGAGGTCTCGGTCGACATGGCCGAGGTGTAACAGCGATTGTGCGTGCTTTCCAGTGTGAAATCTGCGGCGCCGAGCTCTTTTTTGAAAACTCGGTATGTGTGAGCTGCGGCAGCTCAGTCGGGTACTCGCGGGAGCAACACACCATGGTGGCCGTCAACGCCGATCGCCCGATCTGCGCCAACCTCAACCGCTGCGGATGCAACTGGATCGCCGATTCGACGTCAACCCTCGGGGTGTGCTTTTGTTGCAGCTTGACCCGTACGAGGCCGGCGGACGGCGACACGGTTGGGCTAAGCCAATACTGGATCGCTGAGGGAGCCAAGCGTCGGCTGATCTTCGGACTCGACGAGCTGGAGCTGCCGATCAAGATCAGTGACGGCTTCAGCGGCTTGGCGTTCGATCTGCTCTCTAGTACTCATAGCAAGATCATGACCGGCCACCAGAACGGCATCATCACCCTTGATCTGGCCGAGAGCAACGATGCCCATCGCGAGGCGTTGCGGGAGAGCATGGACGAGCCGTATCGCACGGTGCTAGGGCACTTTCGACATGAGATCGGGCACTACTACTACGAGCTGCTGGCGCTCGGCGACGAACGGCGCGAGGAGTTTCGAGCGGTTTTTGGAGACGAAACAACCTCTTATGAGGAGGCGCTGCAACGCCACTATTCGGCCGGGTCGGGCCAGGATTGGCAGGACAAGTTCATCAGCGCGTATGCCACCATGCATCCGTTGGAGGATTTCGCGGAAGTGTTCGGCCATTTCCTGCATATCGCCGACACGCTGCAAACAGCGGAGGCCTTCGGACTCATTCCCGATGAGCCAGCCGTTCGCCCATTGGAGGCATCCATGGCTGAAGTGATTGCGCAGACCTGGTTGCCGCTGACCAAGGGCTTGAATCAGATCAACCGGAGCATGGGTAAACCCGATCTTTATCCCTTCGTCTTGGCACAGCCAGTGATTGCGAAGCTTCAGTTTGTCGCCGACCTGGTGGCAAAAGGCTGAGATCCCTCATTAACTGACGCTGGTTGCTCAGCTTGCGGCGTGTCGCAGCCGCCAGAGCAAACGCGCGTCAATTTCTCAGAGACTCTCTGTTATGCACAGCTGATGCCTAACGTTCGAGCGCTGTCCACAGAGTCTGCTGGGCGGCGCACGATTGGCCTCCGCGTCCGCAGCCTCTTAGGTATGAAGGCGTGTTCAGAGGTCGACTTTTTCCTTCGTCGTGGCGGAGGACTGATCAGCCGCCGAGACCACCCGAGCCTTGCCAACACCATTGCGTGGCTGGTGAGACAGGGGAAGCTGGTGCCGCTGTTGCCCGGTGTCTATGCGCAGCCGGAGCTCGCGCGCAACGTCGAGATCCTGATGCGCGCTGTGAGCCATCGCCACCCGGACGCTGTGGTCTTCGGCGGTGCGGCTGCGAGGGTTTCCTTCTGGCCTGATGCACCTATGGGAACGGTTGATGTTGCCGCATCCACGAGAGTGGCGAGTCGCCCAGGCTACAGACTTAGCCGCCGCCGCATTCCTCCCGAGCTTGTCGTCGAGCGTGCTGGCCTTCGATACACGGCGCCAGCACTGACTGCCATCGATCTCGCCACCTTCCAGTGCGCCGACGCGATCGATGTCGCGCTCCGCACCCGCGCCGCAACCCTGGAAGGGATGTATGAGGCCCTTCGTCTGACTCCCAACCGCGCCGGCAACCAGGAACGACTCAAGCTGATCATCGACTCCCGGAACGAACCATGGTCGGCTGCCGAGCGTCTCGCACATCGGATCCTTCGCGCGGCCGGCCTCACCGGCTGGGAGACGAACCTTCCGGTGTTCCTTGAGGGCAGCCTCTATTTCATCGACATTGCATTCCCGCACATCAAACTCGCAATTGAAATTGACGGCCGCCGACACCAGGAAGATCAGGACCTCTTCGAGTCGGACCGATGGCGGCAGAATGCCCTGGTTGCAAATGGCTGGCGGGTACTGCGCTTCACGTGGACGATGCTCAAAGAACATCCCGAGATCGTCGTCGCCGCGATTGTTCAGGCGATCGCCCTCAAAAACTGACACTGGTTTGGCGAGCAGGGCGCAACACGCCTCCTGAATCAAAACTGGCGTCAGAAAATGGGAGGTTAGCCGCGCGCCACCACGAAGCTGTCCAACTCAGCGCGGGCCTTTCCCAGCTCGCGCCAGGGTCCGGGCACGTTGACCAGAGCCAGTCCGCTCGTCGGAAACTTGCTGTCCATCCGGGCCCAGTCAGGTGATTGCGTGCGCACACAGACGTGCTCTACAAGATCAGGAATGCCTGGAGCATGTCCGAGCACGAGCACGCTATGGATCTCTTCAGGCACGTCACGGATCAAGGCGAGTAGTTCGGGCACCCAGGCGTGGTAGATATCAGGCCGGTATTGGACTTCGTCGGCCGTGGCACCGCCCATCATCGCGCACTCCCAGGTCTGCTTGGTGCGGACTGCCGTTGAGCAGAGCACCAGGTCGGGACGCAGTGATCGTTCGCTTAGCCACCGGCCGATCGCCTCAGCATCACGCCGCCCGCGCGCCGATAGCGGCCGCTCATGATCATCGACGTCCAGATCCCAGGAGGACTTTCCGTGCCGAACGAGCACGAGCGTTCGCTGGCTGTTGACAGCGGAGTCCATGGCGTCAGACTAGAGGTCCGCGCCGCTTAACGGCAGTAGGTAACTAGCCCTCGTCGTCGCTGGATTCGAGGGATTCCCAAATCTCTTGGCATTCCGGGCACACCGGGAACCGCTCAGGGTCACGGCTTGGCACCCAAACCTTGCCGCACAGCGCGACGACGGGCGTACCCATGACCATCGCCTCGGTCAGCTTGTCCTTTGGCACATAGTGCGAGAAGCGCTCATGATCGCCTTCCTCAACACGGTAGTCGGGGCGTTCCTGGGTACGCTCATCGACGATCGTCTCGGCACCGGGGCTTGGTTGCTGACTCACATCGGCCAGTCTAGACAGTTTGATTGCTCCGTTCTTTGGCGCTCGCTCCGCGCATCGTCGGTTCGCGAGCGAACACATATAAGTGGTGGACTGGTGGGATGGTCAGGCAGGAGACCGCCGACAGCGCCGCCGTGGCCGTGCCGCAAGTCTCCCAGCGTGCGCTCACCATCGGTCTGTGCGCGACTATCGTGGCGATCGCCTTCGAGACCATTTCCGTGGCCACTGCGATGCCGGTGGCGGCTCGTGATGTCAACGGCTTGAGCTACTACGCGTGGGCCTTTTCCCTGTTCTTGATCGGGATGCTGTTTGCAACGGTCGTTTGCGGCCGGATCAGCGATCGCATCGGTCCGGCCGAGCCATTGTTCGCCGGCTTGGTGATCTTTCTCGCGGGACTGATTGTGTCCGGTACCGCACAACACATGGCACAACTCGTCTTGGGCCGGCTCGTACAGGGACTGGGCAGCGGCACCATGAACGTCGCGATCTTCGTATGCGTCGCGCAGGCCTATAGCCTTACGCAGCGACCGAAAATGTTCACCTACATCTCCACGGCGTGGGTGCTGCCATCCTTCGTCGGCCCACCGGCTTCGGCTTGGCTGACCAACCATCTGAGCTGGCACTGGGTGTTCTTCGCCGTGATCCCCTTGGTGATCTTCGGCGGCGCCATGGCGTTGCCAAGTCTGCGACGAATGATCGCCCAACGGCGGCAAGCCAACGATGCCGCCCAGAACCCGGCGTCTCAAAAACCGGCACCCTTGTGGGCTGCGGCCATGCTCTGCCTCGCAACGGCGGCTCTGCAGCTGGCTGGCCAGCGCCTGGGCTGGGTCGGGCTGGGGCTGCTAATGGTTGGTCTCGCAATGCTTTTGGTGGCGCTACCACAGCTCATGCCGCCCGGTTTCTTGAGGTTCCGTCGCGGACTGTCGCAGGTCATCCAGACGCGGGGCCTGCTTCCCGGTGCGTTCTTTGGTGCAGAGGCGTTCGTGCCATTGATGCTGGTCGAGCAGCGGTCGGTTCCACTCCTCCAAGCAGGCGCGGTGCTGACCGTCGGCGCTATCGGCTGGACTGCCGGCTCCTGGTTGCAGTCCCGACCGTGGTTGCGAATGCGCCGCGACGTGTTGATCACACTCGGTTGCGCCTCGGTGGCGTTCGGGTTGGCGCTGGTGAGTCTGGTCGCATTCTTTCCCAGACTCCCGTACGGCTTGGTCGCGTTTAGTTGGGTCCTCGGCGGGCTCGGCATGGGGCTTGCCACGGCCAGCACTTCACTGGCAGTGATGAGCCTTTCCGCGGCAGGCGATCAGGGCAGGAACGGCTCCTCGCTGAACGTCTACGACGCGTTGGGTTCGGCGATCTTCATCGGTGTGGCGGGCACCATCTTTGCCGCGCTGCATCCGACGGGAAACCTCGCGCTGACTTTTGGCGTCGTGGAGGCGTCCATGGCCGTTGTCGCGCTGCTGGCAGTGATTACGTCGTTACGCATCGGTGTGGTGCGAAACGAGTTCGACGCCCAAGTCGGCTGAATAATGCCAACGTCTCACACTCGAGAAGAGCGCGAGGCGAGGGCCTCCAGCGTCGCCCGAGCCCCGTTACTGTGCAGCGAGTTCAGCGTGTCCAAGTACCGCTCGGTAAAGGTCGACTCGGTTGCCAGCTCACCGAACAGCTCGCGATTCTTCACGAAGGCCAGCGGATCATCGCGCTGTTGGGCAGCGATCTGCTGCAGCGTGTCGGCCAGCCTGTCGACCACCTTGATCGGCTCGCCCTGCTCGTCCACACCCTCGGCGTATCGCGCCCAACTGGCAACGACAGCTGCCGACAGAGTGACGTCACGACCAGCGGCGAGGTTCTCTCGAACCACCGGTAGCAGCCACTTAGGAATGCGATCAGAACTCTCCGCACACAGCCGGGCGACCGTGTCCCGAACGGCAGCATTGGAGAACCGCTCGATCAACTGCAGCTTGTACGCGTCAAGGTCGATGCCCGGCACCGGGGCGAGGGTCGGGGTGGCCTCCCGATTCATGTAGTCCAGGAGGAAGTTGGCGAACAACTGATCTTGGGCTACCTCGTGCACCAGTCGGTAGCCCGCGAGATAGCCGAAGTAGCACAGCGCCTGGTGGCTGGCGTTCAGTAGTCGCAGCTTCATTAGCTCGTACGGCACCACATCTGGCACAACCTGCACGCCGACGTCTTCAAACGGCGGTCGGCCTAAGGAGAACTTGTCCTCCAGTGCCCACTGGGTGAACGGCTCGCATACCACAGGCCAGGCATCCTCCACGCCGAAGCGTTCGCTGATCTGTGCGCGGTCCTCATCCGTTGTGGCCGGCGTGATTCGGTCGACCATGGAGTTTGGGAATTGGACTGCCGCCTCGACCCAGTCGCCCAGCTCCGGATCCCGGAGCCGGGCGAACGCGGCGAAGACTTCCTGAGCCATGTGACCGTTGCCCTGGATGTTGTCACAGGACATCACCGTGAAGGGCTCGATGCCGCGGGAGCGGCGGCGTACCAGCGCCTCCGTGATCAAGCCGAATGTCGTGCTGGGGACCGCTCCAGGAGCCAGATCTGCCTGAACAGCCGGATTCGTGGCATCGAACTCACCAGTGACCGGATTGAAGTTGTAGCCGCCCTCGGTCACGGTGAGTGAAACGATCCGTGTATTCGGATCGGCCATCTTCTCGATGACCGCCTCGGGATCATCCGGCGAATACAGATACTGCACGATCGAGCCGATGACCCGGGGCTGCCAACCGCCCTCTGGATCTTTAAGAACCAGTGTGTAAAGGCAGTCCTGGGCCTCCATCGCCTCCTTCATCTTGAGATCGAACGGCATGACACCGACGCCGCAGATTCCCCAGTCGAGCGCTTTGCCCTGTTCCATGAGCTGATCGACGTACATCGCCTGGTGGGCCCGATGAAACCCACCCACACCGAAGTGCATGATGCCCACGTTGACCTGCGAGCGGTCGTAGCTCGGCACCGGGATGGTCAGGGATCCGAGGTTGGCTTGGTTGAGTGCCGTCATCTGACCCGCCTTACTTGACTGCACCAAGAGACAGGCCCTGTACCAGCTTGTCCTGGGCAGCGAAGCCGGCGATGATCACCGGCAGCGAAACTACCGTCGCCGCTGCACAGACCTTGGCCAGGAACAGACCCTGCGATGTCACGAAGCTGGTCAGGAACACCGGGGCCGTTCCGGCTATCACGCTGGTCAATGTGTTGGCGAGCAGCAGCTCATTCCAGGCGAAGATGAAACAGATCAGCGCGGTAGCCGCAATCCCGGGGGAGATGATCGGCACGATGATGCTGCGCAGGGTACGGATCAGGCCAGCGCCGTCCACAGCGGCGGCTTCGAACAGCTCGACCGGAATATCGGCCAGGAACGACCGCATCATCCAGACCGCAATCGGCAGGTTCATTGCCGTGTACAAGATCAATAAGTAGTTGATGTTGTCGAGCAACCCCAAATACTTGGCGAAGATGTACAGCGGCAGCAGACCGGCAACGGCCGGGAGCATCTTGGTGGACAGGAAGAAGAACATTGCATCTGTCCACTTCTTGATCGGCTTGACGGAGAGCGCGTACGCCGCAGGGATTGCCAGCAGGATCACCAGGATGGTTGAGATGATCGATGCGGTCGCTGAGTTGATCAAGGGCGGCCAGGGGCTGGCTCCTGAGGACGCACCGAAGAACTCCTGGTAACCCTGCAGAGTGAGCGGGGCAAAGAAGCTGGGCGGGTTGGTTGATGCGTTGGGCTCGGAGTGCAGGCTGGTCAAGACCATGAAGAAAACCGGGAAGACGAAAAGGATGCCGATCGCCCAGGCCGCAATGCCTGCAATGACATTGCCTCTGCGTGAGCCGAGTCCACGGCCGCGTTCGCTGGACTTCTTTCGCTTCTCGGCCAGCTTGCTAGGTTCCGGAGCGAGTGCAGTAGTCATCGAGTCTCCTCCTCGAACAGGGTGGACACGGTACGCAGCAGGAATGTGGCGATAGCGATCGAGAAGATCACCACGACCACACCTTGTGCGGACGCAAGACCGTAGTCCTGCGCGCTGTAGAGCGTTTCGTAAACGGTGAAGGGCAGGTTCGCAGTGCCGAGCGAGCCGGCCGTCATGACGAACACCGTGTCGAAGGTCTGTACGACGTAGATGGAGCCGAGCAGGCCGCCGAGCTCCAGGTAACGGCGCATGTGCGGCATCGTGATCCAGCGGAAGGTCTGCCAGGGGTTGGCACCGTCGACCGAAGCGGCCTCCAAGACGTCACCTGGGCGAGACTGCAGCCCGGCCAGCAAGATCAGGGTCATGAACGGGGTCCAGTACCAGATCAGCTGGGCCTCTATCGCCAACCGCGGAAAGTCGGTAATCCAGTCCGGTTGCGGGGCATTTTGGCCGCCAAGGATGGTGAGGATTCCGTTGAGCAGGCCATACACGGGGTTGTAGATCGCATGCTTCCACAGCAGCGCGGCGGCAACCGGCACGATGAGGAAGGGAGCGATCATAAAGGTGCGAACGATCCCGCGGCCGAAGAAGCTGCGGTTCAACAGCAACGAGATGCCAAGTCCCAGCGCCAGGGAGACGATCACGACGGTCACAGTGAGCACGATCGTGAAGAAGACGCTTGATCGCAGGGCCGGGTCGGTGAAGACCGTAACGTAGTTGTTGAGCGTCCCGAAGGCGATCTCGTTGGGATAATTTGCCTGCCAGTTCATGAACGAGATGATCAACGTCGCCACGAACGGGATCTGCGTCAGGATGATGGTGAAGACCAAAGCCGGCAGCAGCGGGAATCGGCGAGTCCAGCCTTGCTTGTTCATCCAGCGTTCGCTGAAGCTCGGCTTTGGCTCCTTCTTCTTGGCTGCTTTGGCAGTCTCGGTCTCGAGGGGCGTCGTGGTTGCAGTGGCCATCTGCGCCATGCCTCCTTGTCAAGTGTTAAGTGAGCTGCCGAGAGATGGCTCCAGCCCTTTCGACAAGTTCACGCCAGCGTTTATTTGTCGGGAGTGATCTTGGGGTTCGACAGGCTCAGCTCGCTTGTGGTACGGCTGAGCCCGCCGAAGCCCTCAGATCCTGCTTACCTGCCCTGGTACTTCTTCGAGACCACCTCGGCCAGCTTTTGCCCGTTGTTCAAGGCATCGTCGACGCTCTTCTTACCGGCGATGACCCCCGAGATGTCCTGACTGACCTTGGTCCCAAGGTCGGGGAACTCGGGAATGTCGACGAACTGAATACCGATTGTTGGGCGCGGTTGGACACCTGGATTGACCGGGTCAGCAGCCTCGATCGCCTTTAGTGTCGGCTCGGCGAACGCTCCGGCGGCCTTCTTGTACTCAGGGTTGGAGTAGGTCGAGATGCGCTTGCCGGCCGGGACCGTTGCCCAGCCGTCCTGCGCGCCGACCAGTTCTTCGTACTTCTTGGACGAGGCCCATGAAATGAACTTCCACGCGGCATCTTGCTTCTGGCTCTTCTTTTCAATGGCCCATGCCCACGTATAGAGCCAGCCGGATGACTTCGTCATCTTGACTGGCGCTTGCACGTAGGCCATCTTCCCCTTCACCGGGGAATCAGGGGCCTCGAGGCTGCCGGCGGCAGAGGTGGCGTCGTACCACATGGCCGCCTTGCTCTGGGTCGTCGCGGTCAGGCACTCAGCGAAGCCGGCCTGTGCCGCGCCGGCCTCACCATGCGCTTTCACCAGGTCGGTGTAGAAGGTGGTCGCCGCCTTGAACTCCGGAGCGTTGACCTTGGCCGTCCAGTCCTTCTCGAACCATGTGCCTCCGAAGGTGTTGACGACTGTGGTCAGAGGTGCAAACACCTCGCCCCAGCCAGGCAGGCCGCGCAGGCAGATGCCCTTCATCCCGGATTCGGCACCGTCCAGTTTGGCTGCCGCGGCGGCGACCTCGTCCCAGGTCGGGTTGTCCTTGATGCTCACACCCGCCTTATCCGCGACATCCTTGCGGTACATCAAGAATGAAGACTCACCATAGAAAGGTTCGCCGTAGAGCTTGCCGTCCGGACCCTTCAGCGACTCGGTCATTGCCGGGAAGATATCGGCCTGGTTGAAGTCCTTGTCGTCCTTGTACGCCTGGATGTCATCCAGAGGCCAGAGCCAGTTGTTCTTGGAGTACCAAGGAATCTCGAAGTTCGACAGCGTTGCTACGTCGAACTGACCTGACTGGTTGGCGAACTCTTGTGCCGCCTGGTTCCGCATCTCATTCTCCGGCTTGACGGTGAAGTTCACCGTGATGCCGGACTCCTTGGTGAACTCGCTCGCGTGTTTCTGTAGTGCGAGCATCTGCGGGTTGTTGACCATTAACACGTTGATCGACTGGGCACCGCCGCTGGCGCCGCCACCGCCGCCGCCACCGCCCCCACCGGCTCCGGCACAACCAGCGGTTGCGACCAATAAGGCGGACAGGCCCGCGGCCGCCGCTACTTTGTGATTCCAGCGCATCTGGAGTCGTTCCTTCCTGGTCGTCCCTAATACAGGGGTCTGAGGCCTGATGGCCATTCGTGGGCTGATCGCGCAGCCACAGAGTGGAATGCTGGCTGCAGGCGAGCTTGCGCACCGGCGGTGCTCGGGCGCACAGCCCCATACCGTCGGTGACCAGTGGTGCTGAGCGTGATTGAAGACAGCGGGACGGTTTGGCCGGTCCCGGTCGGGACACCTCTGCGGGCCGACCGGCTCGACTGATGTGTCACTGCGGCCGCCCTGGGGTTCAATCCTGATCTCACGCTGATCAGTAGTCCTTGCTCAGTACACGCTGGCTTTGGATGCCTTGTTGTCCATGTATAACGGAAAGACCCCCGGCTTGCCCAGTCTTGTTGGAAGGAAGCCCGAATCATTTCGAAACTGCAACCAAGTTGTTGTTCCGGGCGCTTGGTTCGGCTGTCTGATGCCTAGAAGAGGCGATCACGACTCGCTTGCTCATCTGTGCTCTGGCTAAGAGACGAGCTCAGCACGACACTACGATTGGATGGTGTCTGATATCCCTGTAGGCTCTCCGCCCGCTCCACCTGGACGCCATGCCGCGCCAAGTGGCTGGTACCCAGATCCGGTGAACTCGGCACAGGAACGTTATTGGGACGGCTGGCAGTGGTCTCGCAACACCCGACCCATTGATACCGCCGCGCCGACCGGCAGCCGCTACGGGCAATCTCCCTATGCGCAGTACTCGCCGCCGAACAGCATCCGGCCGGCTTACGCCGGGCCGCGTACCGGTTCGCTGCAGGCCAGCACGACAGCTGACGGTGTTGCGCTCGCCTCCTGGTGGTGGCGGGCATTGGCCGCGATCATCGACTACCTGATCATCTCGGCGATCGTTGGCGTCCTCACCTTCCCCATCTGGCGATCGTTGTACGGCGCCTGGACCAGCTATTTCAATGGCGTACTAGAAGCCCAACGCCAAGGCGTCCCGCCACCGACTGTGAACTTGACCGATCTGATCTCTGGCAGCAACCAGTTGATCTTGACCCTCGCCACGATTGCTGTCGCAATGCTGTATCACGTGGGATTTCTACGTTGGAAGTCCGCCGAACCAGGGAAGATGCTGGGTAGGCTCCGCGTCGTACCGGTAGATCGTGGCCTTGACCCCGGCCCTCTTTCATGGAGCTCGGCCGTCATCCGTTCCGCAATCTGGGTTCTCCCGGGCATCAGCTCATTCCTGAGCTTGATCACCGTCATGGATGCCCTCTTCCCGCTCTGGCATCCCAAGCGACAGGCCCTGCACGACTTGGCTGCGAAGACGCAGGTGATCCGTATTTGATTGCTACGGTCGCTGCCGCTCGCTCCGCGCGGATCGCGCCGTGGAGCCCGCCTACTTCGTCGTCGCTCGCAGACGATAAAGCGTGTCCGCTCGCTCCTCCTCAGCACGGCGGAGGCGCGATCCGGCTGAAGCTCGATAGATCTCAGCTCTGTCACAGTTCTTGGCCAAAAGGCCGATCGACCTAGACACCGCAGCGAGCCTCACTATATTGAGCCGAGGTCGGAGCGTTCGGGGCGCTCTTTACCCGCAGCCTTCCGGCACGGGGGCCACATCCATTGAGGTTGTCGTGCTGCATAGCCGCCGTCTTCAGCGCTCAGCCGCCGTCCTGGTGGGACTCACCACCTTGGTCGGCCTGCCGCTTGCGGCGAGCGCGGAACCCACTGAGGGACCTACTCCGCCACCAAGCACCGTCTCGCGCGGCTTGGGCGGCTTGGATCGCCCTCAGCTGGGCGGATTTGCGGTTGGCGACTTCGTTTGGCGTGATGACAACAGGTCTGGCGTACAGGATTCTGGAGAATCGCCCGCGGCACAGATCAGCGTCCAATTACTCAATGTCGACGGTCAGGTCGTGCACTCGACGGTGAGTGGCCCATCGGGGCGTTACCTCTTTGACAATCTTCCGGCTGGCACCTACTCGATCCGATTCGCCGGCGTTCCCCAGGAGTTTCGGCTGACTCCAACTGCGGTGGGTGATCAGCGGATTGTCGACTCCGATCCGGACTACTCCGGAATGACGCCGCCGTTCACGCTTGGTGCGACGGAGGCCAACGTCCGACCGGCGACACCGGCAGACGCCGTGATTGCCGAGTACATCAACCCGACGATCGATGCCGGCATTACGCCGCTCCGGTACGCCGTGGCGAGCAGGGTATGGCAGGACCTCAACGGCGACGGCATCCAGCAAACCGATGAGCCGGCTGGCTCGGCCACCGTTTCCTTGCTTACGGAGGCGGACAACGTCGTGGCCACTACGGCGACCGATGCCGCTGGGCGTTACGAGTTCTCCAATCTTCGCAGTGGTCGCTATCGCCTTCAGTTCGCGGGCCTTCCTGCGCATCGCGGTCTCACCCGGCGCGCGGCTGGAGCCAATCCGGCGTTGGATTCCGATCCTGATCCTGCAACAGGACGCACTCCGTTGTTCCGGCTGGCGCAGGGGACGCCGAACTTGGTGCCGGTCAGTGATACAGAAGCTAGCTCTACCGACTTTGAGGATCAGACGATCAGTGCGGGCCTGGTTGGCGCATACTCAGTCGGCGACACGGTCTGGCGAGACGGCAACGGCAACGGCGTCCGCGACATGGGCGAGTCTGGGATCGCTGGGGTGGTCGTCGAACTCCTCGCTGATGACTCGAGCGTGACCGCTAAGACGGTGAGCTCAGAGACCGGGCACTATTTGTTCGACGACTTGCTGGCCGGGAGTTACAAGATCAAATTCAGCAAATTGCCCGACGGGTTGGTGTTCACTTGCCAGGTTCCGGGGGAGAACGCAGCCGTGGACTCCGACGTGAACACAACGGGAATGACGGCGGTATTCACCCTGGGAGATAAGAATCCCGATGACACCACTATTGATGCCGGCCTGACGACGAGGGGCAACTATCACCCTGTGCCGGCCAGCGACAAGGTTCCCATTGAGCCGGCGTTGTCAACGACTGGAGGCATTGCATCCCAGATTCCGCTGGCCGCAGCGGCGCTCGCGTTGGCGGGCGCTATCTGTCTCCTGGTTGCTGGGCGGCGTAGTCATTGATCATGTCCCGTACTCGATCAGAACCGAGGCGGCGTACCCGGCGACGGATTCGGGCGGGCATCGTTTGATCCCAAGCTGTGATCAACGCGCTGATGTGGTCTTCGGCGTTCACATGCATCAAATCCGCGGCATCCTCGATGCTCGCTCCGTCGATAAGGGCGCCGACCGCAGCAAGCAGTGCCAGGCAGCCATAACTTAGACGGCTGGTGATCTTGAACGACAGGTCGGCCTCGATCAAGACCGACAGCTGTTCGGCGGTTTGTCGTGGCTCGGCGTCACCGGTAGCAATCTTTGCGTAGAGGCCTGCGGATTCCACCAGCTCAATCGCCGCCTGCCAGCCAGGCGCGTACGGCAGCTCCACAAAGATGGCAACGTCGCTGCCGAGTTCGGTTGCGGCCGAGACTACCCGGGCGGCGCTGCCTGCAAGATCATTAAAATCCCGGAGCCCGGCCTCAGCGGAGATGATGGCAACACCGGGTACGTCACGTCGGGCCAGTCCAAGCAGCCCGCCAGCCCCGCCGCTGACGATCACGCTGACCGGAATCGTGACACCAGTTGGAATGTGCCGAGCTGCCTGGGCAAGCTGACGGTCGGGAAGGACCAGTGTCGCCAGCTGGCTTTCGTGCGCTTCGCGCAGTGCCAGATGTTCGGTGACCGCCGCCGGCACCGGCGTTTGTGGTCGCCAGATCAGTACTTCGTCATCGAAGAGGCTGTCGAACAGCTCCATGGCACGCAGGTTACGCAGGCCCTTGTTGACTCAAATTTCCGACCAATGCCGGTCTTTCGACATTCATCGCAGCTGGAGGTGATCGAAAAACTCCGCACTGGTCGGAAAGTTGACGTAGTCGGGTGAGCAGAATGGCTACGTGAATCGGTTTTGGCAAGATCAGGTCGATCCGGCACTGGCGAAGGTGCGCCGAGCTTGCCTGGCATTGCCAGAAACCTCGGAGCGCGTTAGCCATGGCGGGCCTGCATTCTTCATCCGGGAGAAGAAGTGCTTCGTGATGTTTCTCAACAATCACCACGAAGACGGGCGGCTCGCGATCTGGTGCGCTGCACCTGAAGGCGTTCAGGTGGAGATGGTCCAGACCGATCCGGAGCGCTTCTTCAAGCCGCCCTATGTCGGGCACCGTGGCTGGCTCGGAGTTCTGCTACCCGGAATTGATCAGGCGGAGCTCGACGCGATCTGTCGAGAAGCGTTCGTGACAGTGGCGCCCAGGGCACTGGTCAAGACACTCGGCTGATTCGGCCCAACTAGTCCGTAGGTGAGGCAGCGCTGCCGACCTCGGATCGTGTCTTCACACCTGCAGCCACCAACTCATCGACAATCTCCGGCACTCGTTTCGGCGCCACCGCTGCGGTCAGATCGAGCAGGACAGTGGTATCGAAACCTTCGCGTACGGCGTCGAGTGCGGTGGCGCGTACGCAGTAGTCAGTCGCGATGCCGCATACATCCACTTGATCAACTCCGCGCTCCCGTAGCCACTCGGACAGTTTCTCGCCGTCGTCCGTGACGCCCTCGAAGGCGGAGTACGCAGCTGCGTACTGGCCCTTGTAGAAGACGGCCGCGAAGTCGCGGAATGTGAGGTTCTCATGAAACTCAGAGCCTGGCGAATCAACGACACAATGTGGTGGCCAGGAGTCAACGAAATCCGGCTCGGCGGCAAAATGAGAGCCGGGATTGATGTGATGATCACGACTGGCGATCAGATACGCATAGCCATGATCACCCTTGAGCAGGCTGTCGATACGGCTCACGGCGGCGGCCCCTCCGGCCACGCCTAACGAGCCGCCCTCACAAAAATCTCGCTGCGGATCCGCAACGATCAGGGCACGTGTCATGATCACATCTCCGTGGTTGGCCCAGCGATCACATCTGCCACGCTGCCCGCTACATGAACATCGCCGCTGGGCTCGGTCCGGTATGGATTTCGGGTGTCTCCGCCACTACCGGCGAACAGCGTCTCGATGACCGGTTCGCCGCGAGACATCTTGAGCGCCTCCAGGGGAAGCTCTGCGCGGGAGCGAAGGTGTCGCTCACGCATCACGTCCAGCGACTCATCCCCAATGATCTCGCCGTTGTCGACAAGCTGGACAAGCAACGGTCGGTCGTTGGAGTCACCGCTTGGTGGCACTCCCACCCCGATGATCTCGGCGGCAGCCGTACCGTCCTCGTCGAGTCGCCGCAGGGCATATTTTCGGCCACCAACCGAGATTTTGTTGACGCTCTTCTTCGCAACGGCAAGCAATGGCGCATGGGCCTCGTCGCGTTCAGCTCGAGCCACCAACTTGTAGACGAACTCGCAGGTGGGATGACCACTGCCAGTGACCAGAGCGGTGCCAATGCCGTAGCTGTCGACCGGCGCACTCGACAGCGTTGCGAGGGCGAATTCGTCCAGGTCGCTGGTGACGATGATCTTGGTATGCGTCGCGCCCAGCGAGTCCAGTAGCTCGCGCACTTGAACTGCCAGCTGGCCAAGATCACCGGAGTCGAGTCTGACAGCGCCTAGTCGCCCTTCGGTAAGCTCCACTCCGGTCTTAACGGCCTCGAAAACGTCGTAGGTGTCAACCAATAATGTGGTTCCCTCGCCCAACTCGGCGATCTGGGCAGCGAAGGCCTCCCGCTCACTGGTGTGCAGCAACGTGAAGGCGTGGGCCGCTGTGCCCAGGGTCGGCACTCCATAACGACGCCCGGCTTCTAGGTTGGAGGTCGAGGCAAAGCCCGATACGTAGGCGACCCGGGCGGCTGCCACGGCCGCCAGCTCGTGTGTCCGCCGGGAGCCCATTTCGACACACGGCCGATCGCCGGCCATTGCCGTCATCCGCGAGGCGGCGGAGGCAATGGCGGAGTCGTGGTTGTAAATACTGAGCAGCAGGGTCTCGAGGACCACCGCCTCAGCGAAGGTGCTTTCCACAATCAGGATCGGCGAACCCGGAAAGTAGATCTCGCCCTCCGGATAGCCCCAGATATCACCGGAGAAACGGTAGTTCGCCAGCCAGTCGGCCATAGCTTGATCAACTACGTGGCGGTGGCGAAGGAAAGCGAGCGAGTCCTCATCGAAGCGGAAGTGCCGCAGGGCGCGCAGCGCTCTCCCGACCCCGCCGACGACTCCATAGCGGCGGCCCTCCGGGAGACGGCGTGAGAAGAGTTCGAAGACACAGCGCCGGTTCGCCGTACCAGCGCGAAGCGCAGCACGCACCATGGTTAGCTCGTACTGATCGGTCAGCAGCGCGGTGGTCGGGGCCTCACTTGGTCCCCACGCCGCCGCGACGCCTGGCGCCGAATCCGTCGCGGTCATGGCGTCAGCCTAGTCAGGGACTCTGGCCGTTCGGTATCGCCTGCCCTTTCAACGTTTCTACGCACAAAGCCGCGAATGACGTCCGATTTGGGGGCTTCGACCACGTTAGCGGCCTTGTGCGGAACAACGCTGACGATGGGGGCTGCAGATCCACTGGCAGGGAGCGCTCTGCGCGGAGAGCCATCGACGTTGCAAGAATGGTTCTTATGCCTGATTCGGATGGGGAGAGTCTGACGCCCGCTGGCGGCACCGCCATTGCCGAGCGCCCAGTCGATGAAGCGCTGGCCCAAACACCATGGGTCACGATCGTGTGGGACGACCCGGTCAACCTCATGTCCTATGTGACACATGTCTTCGTGGCCTACTTCCACTACACCAAATCCAAGGCCGAGAAGTTGATGTTGCAGGTCCATACGACCGGCAAGGCGATCGTGTCCAGCGGTAGCCGTGAGGCGATGGAGCGGGATGTCACTGCCATGCATGAATACGGTCTCTGGGCAACCCTGGACAAGTCAGACAAGTGAATTTGCCGCGCAAGCGCACCAGGATTGGAGCCATGCGAACCCCGGATCGCGAGCTTGGCGAGCGAGGTAATCAAACGCGGATCGCGCGTCGCCGTCCTGGACGAGCAAGCGAGCAGCCAGCGTTCATAGACGCTCCGCATTCGGCAAGGCTGCTGGCTGCGAGCGAGCGAGGAAGGCGGCGGCCTCAAGACGCGATCCGCCGCGGAGCGAGCTTGGCGAGCGGAGCAATCAAGCAATGAAGAAGTTTCATAGGCGCCGCGGGATGATCGTCACCCAGCTCAGCGCGTACGAGGTGGAACTGCTGGCTTCGTTGATCATGCAGCTGATCGAGCTGGTCTCCGACGGTGAGCCGGAGGGTTTTGCGGACAAATCCGATGCTGCTGATCCGTTTGAGGCGATTGTCAAAGATCTTGAGGGAGAACCTGATGAGCCGGGACCCTTGGAAGATCCGGTGCTGAAGCGGTTGTTCCCTGACGCATATCCCAATGACCCAGGAGCGGCAGCCGACTTCCGGCGGTTCACCGAGCGTGATCTGAAGGCGACCAAGGTCGCTGAAGCGCGAGTCGTCCTAGACAGACTTGCAACAACAGAGCTGGGCGCTCACGATCTCAAGATCCCGCGCAATGAGGTTGAGAGCTGGCTGCGTACCTTGACCAGCGTACGGCTCGCGGTGGCGACTCGCCTCGGCATCAAGGATGCGGCCGACGCCGATGAATTGGCGGCGCTTCCCGACGCGGACCCACGCAGCTTCATGGTGAGCGTGTACGACTGGCTTGGTTTTGCCCAGGAAACACTGATATCGGCTCTGTGATTCGAAAGGCGGAACGACATGGCGAAATATGCGCTGAACAAGTCCGCAGTAGAAAACTGCCGCCGCCTGATCGACTCTAGGCAATACGTGCTGGACAGCGACTGGGGCGAGGTGCAACCGCGTGCCGATGCGCAGAACGCATTTCTGGAGCGGCATTCCTGGGAGGAGTACGCCGCCTGGCATCTCGGGCTAACCCAAGGTGTGGCAGATGAGACCAAAGCACGCTACGGGTTCGTCTTCGGCGACTTCCGGCGCGTGCACCGTACGGCGCTGATCGCGTGCGTCTACCGTGCATCGGAGTGGCGTCACAAGGAGATTGAGCTCGCAGCCCATGACCTGTTGCAGCACCTTGATGCCAGTTCGTGGATGAAGTCCTCCTAGAAAGTGGTCACAAGCGACAGGCGGCCTCGGCGTGTCGCGGGTCTTTTCTGACCACTTTCGAGACGGTTACGAAACCGTGCAAACAAAGTTGAAGCCACTGCCGCTGTTGGGTATCTCGAAGCGACCGTTTGTGCCCGTGATCATGACGTCGTCGAGATGCGCCGCGTCGGGCGCAGCTCCATGGAACACCAGGACAAACCGTTCTCGCCTGAATTCGGGGTAGCCGTCACCACTCACCTCCGCATCGATCGTTACCTCCGCGGCGGCCCGTTCGACGGTAAAGGTGGTTCGATAACGAGCACCTCGCAGGGCGGCAAACGTCAAGCCATCGTCTTCTTGCAAGATCGACTTAAATACGCCGTCGGATGCCGGAACGAAAAGGTGCAGCTCAACGACATCAGGGTGATAGTCGTTGGTCGAGGCCGGTGCCTCTGGCCACATCGGAATGATCGCTCCACCGCGCGCATAGATCGGAATCCGGTCCAGGGGAGTGGCGACGGTCAGGAAACGCTTGCCGCCGACGAGCTCGCCGGTATGCCAGTCGTACCAGTCGCCGGCCGGCAGATAAACCTGACGACCGGTGCCGCCCGGTGCCACGACTGGTGCGATCAGTAGATCATTTCCCAGCAAGTACTGATCATCGATGTCGCGGACCGTTGCGTCGTACTGATGATCAAAGACCAGCGGTCGCTGCACCGGCGCGCCGGTCTCTGCAGCCTTCAAGAAGCAGGCATAGAGGTAGGGCAGCAGTCGATAGCGCAGCTTGATCGCGGTTCGTACATGATCTTGGATGACGTCACCGAACGCCCAGGCGTACTGATCAACATTGCCGATCTCGGAGTGGTTGCGGCAGAACGGGGTTAGGGTGCCGTACTGCATCCAGCGCAGGAAAAGCTCCGCATTGGAGTTGCCCGCAAATCCCCCGATGTCGGCTCCGACGAAGGCCTGCCCCGAGATTCCGAAGCCAGCCCCCATCGCGATGCTCAACCACAGATGATCCCATCGCGACTGGTTGTCACCCATCCAGTTCGCGGCGTAACGCTGAATGCCGGCAAAGCCGGCGCGAGACAGCACGAAGGTGCGCCGGTCAGGCATGGCATCGAGCAGTCCTGCGGTGGTGCCCATCGCCATCAGCAGCGCGTACTGGTTGTGATAGCGCTCGTGGGAGCATTCGCCGCGACCGAACCGCATCGGCATTGAGGAGATGTTGCCGGTCGCCGGCTCGTTCATATCGTTCCAGATGCCGGCCAGTCCGGAGAGTACGTGAGCTGCATTGAGCTCACCCCACCAGGTCCGCGCCTCCTCGGTCACGAAGTCCGGAAACGCGGTGTTGCCCGGCCAAACCTGGCCAATGTAGATGTCACCGCCCTCGGTGCGGCAGAGCACATCTCGCTCGAGGGCTTGATCGAATACCCAATAGCCAGGGTCGAACTTGACGCCCGGGTCGATGATCGTGATCACCCGAAAACCCTGTGCATCAAGTCGCTTCAGCATGTCCGGCGGGTCAGGGAATCGGTCGTTGTTCCAGGTGAAGACCCGATAGCCGTCCATGTACTCGATATCCAGCCAAATAGCGTCGCAAGGGATGTCATTGTCGCGATGCCGCTGAGCGATGGCCTCGACTGCATCTTGGGTGTATTCGAACCATCGGCACTGCTGATAGCCCAGGGACCAGATGGGCGGTGGTGCGGTACGCCCGGTGAGCCAGGTGTAGCGCTCCAAGATCGTCGGCATATCTGGACCTGTGAAGACATACTCGGTGTACTGGCCGCCGTGAAAGATGATCCGGTACTCCTCATCGGTTGAGAACTCGTACGCGCCGCGATATCCGTTGTCCATAAAGGACGCCGCCATGGCGCCGTCCGGATAGGACTGGTGGTAGAAGAACGGGATGGTGACGTAGTAGGGGTCGAACTCGACGCTGGTGAAATCACCCCGAGGATCCTCAGGCGCCCTTCCCGCGGTGAACTCGAGTGTCTCGTACGGGCTGAGCACGTCGGTGTTCCACATGGTGAAGTCGCGACCCTTGCGATTGTGTCGTCCGGTCTTCTCGCCCAACCCGAAGATCGCGTCCTCTTGGCGGCAGCGACGCCGGATGGTGAATGCGTCGTTCAGGGTCGCGTATGCCCAGTAGCGCCCGTCCGGATCTCGAGCGGTTTCGATAACCGGCGACCCATCGGGGCGGTGCACGTCGATGCGGAACGGGTCCAGCCACAGCGAGGCTACGCAAGCTTCCGTCGTAAGCCGGACTACGTCACGTTCCCGCTCGAGCTGGAATTCAGCCGGATCGCCCAGTGGGTCGACGCAGACGGCGAACGTCGGCAATTCGTCGAAGGCGCCGCCGCGGCTGATCTTGATCCGCAGCACATCCGGGCCTACCACATCGATCTTCAGCTGTTCACCATGCAGCTCGGCCAAAATGCCGGTCGATGTTTGGATGACCGAGTCGACCCGCTGCCAGCGGAAGTAGTTGTCGGTGTGAATCATGCGGCCGCCTATCTACTTGCTATGGATATGTCGACGATCAATGCTCGATGGTCCGAGAGCGGTAGCGCGGGAGCGCTGCTGGCGGTTACATGGCCCAGCCGCCCGCGCAGCAAGATGTGATCCAGCTGGCGATCAGGTTCCTCGACGGGAAACGTGAGGTGTCTGGCCAGTGACCGGTAACGGGTGATCTGCTCCGGGCGGCGATCCGGCATGTTCAGGTCGCCCATCAAGATCACCGGCTCGGGCAGCGGGGCCAGATCCCGCCGGATCCGTTGCAGCTGGAGCCGTCCCCAGCCCGGTACGTACGACAGGTGGGTGTTGGCAACGACGATCGGTCCGGCGGGGGTGCGCAGCCGTCCGATGATCGCGGCTCGGGGCTCTTCTTTGACGATGATCATTTTGCGCGGGGTGCGGAGATAGAGCGGCACGCGCGTGGGGATGCGGGGCAGTCGGAGGATCTGCCAGGATTCCGAGGGATAGCGCGAAAGCAACGCGATGCCGTACGACGCGATCCCTGGCAGGTCGTTCTCCGAGGCCGCGATCCAGGTAGCTCCGGGTGTGCCTGCAAGAGCGGCGGCAAATCGGTGGGTTACCGCGCCCATGGCCTCGGCCGCGACTGCGGTCAGGTCGGCGAGATGAGACCGCGGCTGATCGCGATCCACTTCCTGCAGCGCCAAGATGTCAGCGTTCAACGTGCGGATAGCATCAGCAAGCCGATCAAGATCGACCGTCCCGTCGTGGATGGAGCGGCCGTGCAAGATGTTGAATGTCGCCAACCGCATGGGAAGAAGGTACCCATCATCGCTGAGCAATTACCGCCGCCATCGGCGACATCGGATGAATCGCCGCTGCGTACCGCACTTAAGTACTCGGCATCAGCCCTCAAAGCTGACGGCATCCCGTTTTCCCTCGGAGGCGGCTATGCGCTTTGGGTCCACGGCGGCCCCGAGCCGAGTCATGATGTCGATCTTGTAGTGGCTGAAACCGATGTCGAGATGGCCGCGAACAGCATGGCGGCTGCCGGGCTCCGGATCGAGCGGCCACCAGAAGACTGGCTCTTCAAGGCCTATTTAGACGACGACTCGCTTGAAGCGACGGAGGAGCCCGCGCTAGTCGATGTGCTGCATAGGCTCGCGGGCGTTCCGGTCATTAAGGAGCTGCTCGACACGTCTGAGGAGTACGAGGTTCTCGGCATTCGGATTCCTGTGCTGCCGCCGACTCCGATCATGATCGCCAAGCTTCAGTCGTTCAGCGAGCACTACTGCGATTTCGAGCAGCCCCTGCTCGTCGCACGCGCCGTACGCGAACAGCTGGATTGGGCCGAGATCCGCAAGGCGACGCACGAGCATCCATTCGCCGAGGCGTTCCTCTTCCTTATAGAGCGCCTCGGCATCGTCCCGCCCTTTTGAAGCGCCGCGATCTCACACTCCGGATGCCGGTATTGACCCGAGCGATGGCCCCTAGTGTGACCGCCGTGCTGAGGATCGCCCGCGAGCACGTCGACGCCATGATCGCCCACGCTCGGGAAGATCATCCCGACGAGGCATGCGGAGTGGTCGTCGGGCCCGAGGGCTCGGATGTGCCTACTCGTTTGCTGCGAATGATCAACGCCGAGCGGTCGCCGACGTTCTTCCGCTTTGAGCCACAAGAGCAGTTCGCCTTGTACAAGGAGATGAGTACGACGGGGGAGGAGATTGTGGTCGTCTACCACTCACACACCTCAACCGAGGCGTATCCCTCGCGTACCGATATCTCGCTCGCCAGCGAACCGCAGGCACACTACGTGATCGTGTCGACCGCCGAATCCGGTGCATCAGAGGGATCCGTCAGCGTACGGTCCTTTCGTATTCTCGACGGCGGGGTGACCGAGGAAGAGATCGACATCACGGAATAGGCCCCACCGGCCGGTCGTTGGCAGGAATACCCAGCCATACAGGAGAAACTCGATGTCAGTAGAGGTGAGGATCCCGACGATCCTCCGCACGTACACCGGCGGGCAAAAGGCCGTGCACGGGGATGGGGCGACCCTTCAGGAAGTGCTCAACGACATCGATGCACGCAATCCGGGTTTGAAAGATCGGATCGTCGAGGCGGAGACGCTGCGTCGTTTTGTGAACGTGTACGTCAATGACGAAGACGTGCGATTCAGCGGCGGACTCAGTGCGCCAACCGCCGATGGCGATGTTGTTGTGGTGCTGCCTGCCGTCGCCGGCGGCTGATCAGGTTTAGCTATGGTCCGGTACGTCTCGCTGGCGGAGTCGGTTGGGCATACCCCACTGGTAGGCCTGCCGCGATTGTCGCCGAGTGAATCGGTACGGCTCTGGGCCAAGCTTGAGGATTACAACCCCACCGGTTCGATCAAGGATCGGGCTGCGCTGCAAATGATCAAGGCCGCCGAGGCTGACGGCACGCTCCGACCGGGAGCGACGATTTTGGAGCCCACCAGCGGCAACACCGGCATCGCCCTGGCTATGGCAGCCAAGCTGAGCGGCTACCGACTGATTTGCGTGATGCCGGAAAACACCTCGACCGAACGCAAGGAGATGCTTGCCATCTGGGGTGCGGAGACAGTCTCCTCACCCGCCGCAGGAGGATCGAACGAGGCAATCCGGGTGGCCAAGCAACTCGCCGCTGAGCACCCCGATTGGGTGATGCTCTATCAGTACGGCAATCCCGCCAACGCCGAGGCACACTTCCTGACCACCGCGCCGGAGATTTTGGATGATCTTCCCGAAGTCACCCACGTGGTCGCTGGCCTGGGCACCACCGGAACCCTGATGGGCGTGGGACGCTTCTTTGCCGAGAACAAACCAGATGTCAAGATCATCGCCGCCGAACCACGCTATGGCGAGCTGGTCTATGGCCTCCGCAACCTTGACGAAGGCTTTATACCCGAGCTCTACGACGCCTCTTACGTCACCTCAAGGTTCTCGGTCGGCTCGCGGGACGCGGTCCGCCGGGCCCGGGAGCTGCTCGAACGCGAGGGCATCTTCGCCGGCCTCTCCTCGGGGGCCATCGTCCATGCGGCACTCGCACAAGCCGCCAAGTCTGTCGCGGCAGGGGAGAGCGCCGACATTGTGTTGATCATCGCCGATGGCGGCTGGAAATACCTGTCAACGGGTGCCTACACCGGCGACCTTGACGCCAGCGAGGATTTCCTGGACACCCAAGTATGGGCGTGAACACTTGTAGGCTGTGCGCTCGTGGCGGCTGATACGGATGCTCCGATTGGCATCTTCGACTCGGGTTTCGGTGGACTCACCGTCGCCCGCGCCGTCATAGACCAGTTACCGCACGAGGACATCGTTTACCTGGGTGACACGGCGCGTTCCCCGTATGGCGAGCAACCAATCGCGACCGTACGAGAGTACGCGCTCGAATGCCTTGATCATCTGGTCGATCAAGGCGTCAAAATCTTGGTCATCGCGTGCAACTCCGGAAGTGCCGCCGTGTTGCGCGACGCGCGGGAGCGCTACGCCGTGCCTGTGGTCGAGGTGATCCTGCCGGCTGCGCGCCGGGCCGTTGCTGCGACAAGATCCGGTCGGGTCGGGGTGATCTGCACCGAAGCGACCGCCACCTCCCAGGCGTACGACGATGCGTTTGCAGCAGCTCCGCAGATTGAGCTGCATACAGCTCCATGCCCCCGCTTCGTGTCCTTCGTTGAGGCCGGTATTACCGGCGGCCCCGAGCTGTTGGCGTGCGCCGAGGAGTACCTGAAACCCTTGCAGCAAGCCGATATCGATACTTTGATCTTGGGCTGCACGCACTATCCGCTGCTCACCGGCGTCATCTCCTACGTACTGGGCGATAACGTCAGCTTGGTGTCGAGTGCCGAGGAGTGCGCCAAGGACGTGTACGCCGTTCTGACCAGGCGTGGACTGACCCATGATGATCCACGAACGGCGAGCTACCGGTTCTTGACCACGGGCAGCCCGGAGACGTTCGAGGGCGTTGGGCATCGTCTGATGGGCGGCCTGGTCACCGACGTCGAGCAGTTTGTCTGATTACGATGATGAAACTGACCATCGTCGGCTGCAGCGGTTCCCTCTCGGGACCGGACTCGCCTGCATCCAGTTACCTAGTGCAGGCACCGTACGAGAATCGCACCTTTTCGCTGCTTCTGGACTGCGGTCCCGGAGCCATGGGAGCGCTCTACCGCTATCTCGACCCGCGAGAGATCGATGCCATTGGGCTAAGCCACCTGCATGCCGACCACTGTCTGGATTTGACCGGCTATCACGTCGCAGCCTGTTACTCGCCGAACGCTCCGTGGCCGCGACGCCCCATTTATGCCCCTACTGACGCCGCTGCGCGGCTGGTCCGGGCGTACGAGGTGCCAGGCACCGACGGCGAGGTGACTGAGTCCGGGCCATCCATTGCTGAGTATTTCGACTGGCGCGTCTGGCAGCCGAGCCAGCGGATCGGTCCTTTTACTGTTCGCACGGTGCGGGTCGAGCATCCGGTGGAGGCGTACGCCATCCGCGTGGAGGAGGACATCTCTGGCAAAGGCGTGCTGGTGTACTCGGGCGACACCGGCCCATCGGATGCCTTTGTTCATATCGCGACGGGCGCCGACTTGTTGCTGATTGAGTCGGCTTTCGTTGACGGCTCGGACAATCCTCCTGGGATGCACCTCTCCGGCGCACAGGCCGCCGGGATCGCGACGGCTGCCGGCGTGGGAGCCGTGGTGCTCACCCACATTCCACCGTGGCATCGACCGGGCGATGTTCTGGCCGAGGCGAAGCCTCACTTTGACGGCCCGATTTCCCTGGCGACGCCCGGGGCCACCTGGGACATCGGTGGATAGGGTGAGTCCGTGATCTCTCGAGCCGACGGACGTAGCCATGATCAACTTCGAGAGGTCCGGTTCAGCAGGGGATGGCTAGCTCAAGCCGAGGGCTCCGTGCTTGTGGAGTTCGGTCAAACTCGTGTTCTGGTGGCGGCTAGCGTGACCGAAGGTGTTCCGCGCTGGCGCAAAGGCTCCGGGCTGGGCTGGATTACCAGCGAATATGCGATGCTGCCAAGGGCGACGAACACCCGGACCGACCGGGAATCCGTGCGGGGAAGGATCGGCGGACGTACCCATGAGATCAGCCGCCTGATCGGTCGCAGCATGCGCGCGATCATCGACTACAAGGCGCTGGGGGAGAACACGATCGTCCTCGACTGCGACGTACTGCAAGCCGACGGCGGCACCCGAACAGCGTCGATCACTGGCGCGTACGTCGCACTGGCAGACGCCGTCAGCTGGCTTCGGGAGCGGGAATCCCTGGCAGGCGAACCACTGCGCGGCTCAGTGGCGGCCGTCTCTGTCGGAGTGGTCGACGGTCTTCCATTGCTCGATCTTTGCTACACCGAGGACTCTGCCGCCGACACCGACATGAACCTTGTCATGAGTGGCGACGGGGCCTTCATCGAGGTCCAGGGGACAGCGGAGGGCGCTCCGTTTGATCGGGGGCTGCTCGATCAGCTGCTCGACCTCGGTGCGAAGGGCTGTGCGGAATTGACGACATTGCAGCAAGCCGCGCTGACGTCATAGATGAGCAGTCGGGTCGTACTGGCTACTCATAACGCCAAGAAGCTTGCAGAACTCCGCCGCCTGGTAGCAGCTGAGGCGGCCGGCATCGATGTTCTCGGGCTGACCGACGTCGCCAGCTACGCCGAGCCGGCGGAAACCGAGCGCACCTTTGAGGGCAACGCCTTGCTCAAGGCACGGGCCTGTGTGGCAGCCACCGGCCTGCCGGCACTGTCTGACGATTCCGGACTCGAAGTCGAGGTGCTCAACCAGATGCCCGGCGTGCGCTCGGCGCGCTGGGCGGGGCCCGGTGCTAGCGATGAGGAGAACAACGCCTTGTTGCTGCGTCAGCTGGAGGACGTCCCACCAGCCCATCGGACCGCGCGATTCGTTTGCGCCATGGCACTGGTACTGCCGGACAGCACAGAACATGTACGCATCGGGGAAATGCGAGGACGGTTGGCTGTCAGCCCTGCCGGTCACAATGGGTTCGGTTACGATCCGCTGTTCGTAGCCGATGGGAAGACTGTGACCAACGGTGAGCTTGAGCCATCGGCCAAGGATGCGATCAGCCATCGGGGGAGGGCCGTACGGGCCATCCTGCCAGTGCTGATCACAGAGTTGCGTCGGCTGGAGCACTCGGAAGGAATGCGCACGTGAAAACCTACCTGGCCCTGCTTGATCATGTCCTCACTCATGGAGTCGAAAAGAGCGATCGGACGGGCACTGGCACTTTGAGCACCTTCGGCTACCAGATGCGATTTGGTCTTCGCGAAGGCTTTCCGCTGCTGACCACGAAAAAGCTGCACGCCCGGTCGATCATTGGTGAGTTGCTGTGGTTCCTCCAGGGCTCCACGAACGTCAAATGGTTGCACGAGCAGGGCATCACCATCTGGGATGAATGGGCCGATTCCGATGGTGAGCTTGGACCGATCTACGGCTATCAGTGGCGTTCCTGGCCGACACCGAGCGGCGGTCACATTGATCAACTAGCTAGTGTGATCAATTCCATCACGACCGCGCCGGATTCTCGCCGGCACATCGTCAGTGCGTGGAATGTCGGCGATCTCGCCGACATGGCGCTACCCCCATGCCATGCGATGTTCCAGTTTTACGTTGCCCAGGGCAGACTGTCATGCCAGCTCTATCAGCGCTCGGCTGACATCTTCCTTGGCGTTCCCTTCAACATTGCCTCCTATGCGCTGCTTACGCACATGATTGCTCAGGTCTGTGATCTGGAGGTGGGTGACTTCGTCCACACTCTTGGTGACGCACATCTGTATCGCAATCACCTCGAGCAGGCGAGGCTGCAACTGACTCGCGAGCCCCGTCCACTGCCGAGGCTGGTTCTCAATCCCAACATCAACTCGATCGACGACTTCACCTTCGACGACATCGCGATCGAGGGATACGACCCCCATCCGGGTATCAAAGCGCCGATCGCGGTTTGATCATGCCCGAGATCATGGGGCCCGAGATCATCGGAATCGCCGCGGTTGCGGCCAATGGTGTGATCGGCGCCGACAACGACATACCGTGGCGAATTCCTGCGGACTGGCAACGCTTCAAGGCCTTGACCACAGGAAACGTGTTGATCATGGGCCGGAAGACCTACGACTCCATCGGCCGGCAGCTACCCGGACGGACAACGTTCGTGATCACTCGAGATCGGATGTGGCGTGCCGAGGGCGTACGAGCGGCGGCGTCGGTTGCTGAGGCGCTTGATCAGGCCATGCTGCTTAATCCAAAGATCATCTTTGTCGCTGGGGGAGGTGAGATCTATCGAGCGGCGTGGGACTTGCTCACAGGTCTTGAGATCACCGCCGTGGATCAGCAACCCCCGGGGGCGGTGACTTTTCCGCGGATCGAGCCGAACGAGTGGATCGAAACGAGCCGTGAGCGTCGGGATGGCTACAGCTTCGTCAGCTACCGCCGTCGGCGCATAAAGAGTCCCACCACCGATTGAATCTGTCCGCGTGGCTGCCGCGCCGCAGGTTTGTGTCCTCTAGAATCGCCGCTTTAGTGCCACATCCGTCACGCAAGGAGAGAGCTAGATGAGGGAACCATCCCTTACTGCACGATTGGGCGCCGAATTCCTCGGGACGTTCCTATTGGTCTTCGGCGGCTGCGGCAGTGTGGTCATCGCCGGCGAATTCCTCAGCAAGAACGACGTTCAACTCGGGATCGGGCTGCTCGGCATAGGCCTGGCCTTTGGCTTGGCCGTGCTCGTGGGTGCGTTTGCCTTCGGTCATGTCTCGGGCGGGCACTTCAACCCTGCCGTCAGCATCGGATTAGCGATTGCCAAGCGGTTCGAGTGGAAGGGCGTACTGCCCTATATCGTCACCCAACTCATTGCGGCGACCGTAGCGGGCGCCGTCTTGCTAGTCATCGCCTCTGGCAAGCCCGGTTTTAGCGCGGTTGAGAGTGGCTTTGCTACCGATGGCTACGGGGATCGGTCGCCCGGCGGCTATGGCCTCGTCGCCGCGCTGATCATCGAGATCGTCATGACCGCGATCTTTGTGTACATCATCCTGGGTGCCACCGATGACCGGGCTCCGAAGGCCTCGCGCCGATCGCGATCGGCTTGGGTCTGACCGTAATCCACCTTGCAAGCATTCCGGTCGACGGTACGTCGGTGAACCCGGTGCGGTCACTGGGCGTCGCCTGGTACGCGGGCAGTGCCGCCCTTTCCCAGGTGTGGTTGTTCATCGTGGGGCCGATCATCGGCGCGGTGATTGCCGGCGCCACGTACGCCCTGATCACCGGGGCGCCCAGCGCGGACGTTGGAGTTGCCCAGAATCCTGAGCTGGAGAGCCGCCCCGCGCAGACCCCTAACCGGTAGAGCGACTCCACTCCGCACCAGTTACTCGGACTCCGCACCATCTGCAGCTGATGCTAAGTCCGAGTACGTGATGCGGAGTGAGCGCTCGTGTGCCGAAGGAGGGACTCGAACCCTCACACCCGAAGGCACAGGAACCTAAATCCTGCGTGTCTGCCAATTCCACCACTCCGGCTCTGTTGATTGCCTCGCTCGCCAAGCTCGCTCGGCGCGGATCGCGCCAGTGAACGCGCCTACTTCGTTGTCGCTCGTGGACGATAAAGCGTGTCCACTCGCTCCTCCTCAGCACGGCGCGTGGCGCGATCCGAGACTGCTCCGCTCGCTGCACATCGAGTTGTCAGAATCTCAACACCAAACATGGTGCTCAGATTCTGACAAGTCGGCCATTGAGTCTACAGATGGAGGTCTCGCTTCAGCTTGTCGACATGACCAGTGGCCTTCACGTTGTACTGAGCAACCGCGATGGTGCCGTTGCCCTTCTGGTCGACATCAATAACGAAGGTTGACCGGATCACGCCTTCGATCAGCTTGCCGTAGAGCAATTTTTCCCCGTACGCGCCATAGGCATTGAGCGTTTCCTTATCCGGATCGGATAGCAGCGGAAAGCCAACCGACTCCTTCTCACGGAATTGGATGAGTTTTTCCTGAGCGTCCGGCGAGATGCCGATCACATGCAGCCCTGCAGCGCCGAGTTCTTCCATCGCAGAAGTGAAGTCAATTGCTTGTGTGGTGCACCCTGGTGTCAAGGCAGCCGGATAAAAATAGACGATCACGCGCTGTCCGCGGAAGTCCGCGAGCGACACCTTCTTGCCATCTGCATCTGGCAGGGTAAAGGCAGGCGCTGCATCGCCGTCGCTGAGCCGAATGGTCATGCCAAGACACTAGCGGCTCCGCCGACTAGCGCTGTGCTACCGCCACGTCCGCGTACCGCCCAGGCTGCAATACGCTGTGATCTTGGGCGCCCCGGCCGCCGGTCGGCGCCGCAGAACTGTCCAAGGGAGGCTATGTGTCCAGCAACTCTGTGTCCAACAATTCTCCTCAGCCCACCCGTACGCCGTCTCAGATCGAGGCCGATCTGGGCGCCACCCGGGATCGGCTGGCAGCGTCGGTGGCAGCCCTGATCGACCAGGTACATCCAAACCGGATAAAGCAGCGCCAGATCGCAAATGTGAAGCAGTTCGCCAACACAGAACTGGAGAATGCCAAGTCCAAGATCTTCAACGCGCGCGGCGACTTGCGTACCGGCCGAATCGTCGGCATCGCTGCTGCAGTAGCGGGAGTCATTGGATTTCTCGTGATCATTCGAGCGATCCTGCGACGCCGGAGCAGTGGGACTGAGTAGTGACCAATCAGAACGGCACCGAGAACACCGGCGCTCTGGACGAGGGCGCGCTGCCCATCAGGATGCTGCATGATCGCGTGCTGGTCACTACCGACAACGAGGCTGGAGAGCGACGTAGCAGCGGCGGCATTGTGATCCCGGCGACTGTTGCAATCGGACGTCGGCTGGCCTGGGGACAAGTTGTTGCTGTGGGAACCAACGTCAGGACCGTCAAGCCGGCCGATCGAGTGCTGTTCGATCCTGAGGACCGTGCCGAGGTAGAGGTACGCGGCAAGGACTACGTCTTGCTTCGTGAGCGTGATCTTCATGCCGTGGCCGCTGAGCGACTTCAGGATGGCAAAACCGGCCTCTACCTGTGAGCCCCACTTCCCAAAGGGCGCGAGTTGTGCTAGGGCCACGTATAACGAATCTAAAAGCAACGTAAGAGAACTAGAGCTTTTGCATCCGATTCCCTCTAGTGTGACGACGTGGCACCAACGAATGGGTGTCCTCTCTACAACGAAGTGAGGCCTGTATGACTTTCGTTCGTCCCGCGCGCCGCGTGCTCATTGCGGCCGCATCTATGAGTGCCCTCTTCGTCGCCGCAGCATGTGGTGGTGGCGGCGGTGGTGGCGCTCCCCAAGGTGGTGGGACATCGGCCGCTGCTGCTGATTTCAGCAAGCAGGGTGACATCGAGTTCTGGACCGGCAAGGACACGTCCGGCAATCTCCCCAAGGCGATTCAGAAGTTCAATGATTCCCACCCGAACGGCAAGGTGACCCTCCACGAGCTGCCCGAAGCTGCCGATCAGCAGCGGCAGCAGATGATCCAGAACACCCAGATCAAGAATCCGAAGATGGCGGTGCTCAACGTCGACGTTGTGTGGACTGCAGAGTTCGCAGCGAAGCAATACGTCGAGGCGCTGCCACCCGACCAGTTCCCCACTGACAAATTCCTAAAGCCCACCGTTGACTCGGCGACCTACTTCGGCAAGGTCTATGCCTATCCGCATCGATCCAACGGCGGCTTGCTGTTCTACCGCAAGGATCTCTTGGACAAGTACAACCTGCAGGTGCCGACCACGTTCGATGAGATGAAGGCCGCTTGCGACAAGATCATCCCTGGGGAGAAGGACTCCAAGCTTGCATGCTTCGCTGGCCAGTACAACAAGTACGAAGGCCTGACCGTGAACTTCGACGAGGCTGTCCATGGTGCGGGTGGTGTCATCGTTGGTGACGACGGCAAGCCAAATGTGGCAACTCCTGAGGCTACTAAGGGCCTGCAGACTCTGACTGATTGGTTCAAGAATGGTCAGATTCCGAAGGCCGCGATCACCTGGCAAGAAGAGCAGGGTCGCAGGGCATTCCAGGAAGGCGAGCTCGTCTTTCACCGCAACTGGCCATACGTATACACGACTGCGAACAAGACTGATGGTTCATCCCAGGTCGCAGGCAAGTTCGATGTGGCGCCGCTGCCCGGGATCACTCAGCCTGGTGTATCCAGCCTCGGCGGTGGAAACCTCGGTATCGCCAAGTATGCAGAGAACAAGGGCACCGCGGCCGATTTCTTGAAGTTCATGGCGTCCGAAGAGACGCAGAAGCAGGACACCTTGGCTACCTCGAATGCGCCGGCGCTTGAGTCGCTGTACACCGATCCGGAGATCGTGAAGAAGTTCCCCTACACGCCGGTGTTGCTCAAGTCGATCCAGACCGCCAAGCCACGACCCAAAGCTGTGGAATACGGTGATGTCACCTTGGCGATCCAGGATGCGGCGTATGGCGCACTCCAGCAGCAGACTGCACCCGATGCGGCCTTGCAACAGTTGCAGAGCAAGCTGCAGACTCTGATCAAGTAGTTGGTGTCCGCAGGTTCCCGGCGGGGCTAAATGCTGCGCCGGGAGTTCGGCCCATTTTCAAAGGAGGTAGCCGCATGGCGACAGCCACCGCGGAACCGCGGAGTCTGCCGGCCACCGAAGGCGATGGCCACAAGCATAAAAGGAACGCGCTGAGCGACGGTCAGGGCCGGTTGGCCTGGATCCTACTGGCGCCCACCCTGCTCGTTATCCTCGTGGTGGCCGGGCTACCGGTCGCGATGTCGATCCGGGAGTCGTTTTACCAGACCAATAGCGGTGTGGATCCAACGACCGGTCTGATCGCCGCTGGCGAGAAATTTGTAGGCCTGCAGAACTTCACCAATATCTTCAAAGGCGAAAACCCGGTGGTGGGGTCCTACGGCAGCATGGACCGCTTTTGGAATGCCTTCCTCAACACCACGTTCATCACCATTGTTTGCGTCATCCTGGAGACCATCATTGGCGTGGCGATGGCCCTGATCATGGCCAAGGCATTCCGCGGTCGCGCTCTTGTAAGGGCCGGAATCTTGGTGCCCTGGGCAATCCCGACAATCGTGTCGGCGCTGATGTGGAAGCTGATCTTCGACGCAAACGGCGTGATGAACAAGATTATCGGCAAGCAGATTTTGTGGTTGGCCGATACTGGGGCCTCGTTCTGGGCCATCATCATCGCCGATACCTGGAAGACCGCGGCGTTCATCGGGCTGCTAACCCTCGCTGGGTTGCAGACCATCCCGGCGGAAGTGTATGAGGCGGCTAAGGTCGATGGGGCGACCACCTGGCAGCAGTTCGTTCGGATCACGCTGCCAATGGTGAAACCGACGCTCGTCGTTGCAGTTCTCTTCCGCACGCTCGACACGCTGCGCATGTTCGATCTGCCATACGGCATGATCGGCCCAGGGAAGTATCGGGTTGAGACCTTGTCCGTGTTCTCATACCAAGAAGCCGCGCAAAGCCGATACGGGCCCGCCGCGGCGTACGCCATCATCTTGTTCATCTATGTTCTCATCGTTGCCTACTTGTTCGTGAGGGTGCTGGGTGCCGATGTGATAGGTGACGCCGATGTCCAGAAGAAAAAGAAAAAGAAGAAGAAGGATGAGTCGCCACCCGAGTTAGCTGCTCAAGAGACGATGATCGGCGAAGCGATCGGAGGTGCACATTAATGTCCACCACGGCACCTGCTGTAAGTGAAGAACGGTTCACCACTCAGGAAGAGGTCGCCAAGCTCGCTCACCCGAAGCGACCCGCCCGCCAGCGGGTCGGAGTGGTCCTGTCATACATCGGTATGGGCCTCATTGTCCTCTACTGCCTCATACCCTTCTACTGGATGGTGGTCTCGTCTCTGCGGCTCCCGTCGGAGGGACTTAGCACTGAGCTCATCCCAAGTCCGGCGTCGGTCGAGAACTTCAAGGCCGTGTTCTCTCCAGTGAACAACTTCGGTCGTTCATTGATCAATTCGATCATCGTGGCTGGCACGGCAACGATTTTGACGCTGATTTTTGGGATCATTGCTGCTTATGCGCTGGCACGCTTGCGGTTCAAGGGCAAGGGTGCGGTGCTTTGGCTGATCATGGCTTGCTCCATGTTCCCGCTAGTGGTCTTGCTGCCGCCACTGCTGAAGATGTTCTCCTCGACGGAGCCATTCACCTGGTTCCCGTACTGGGTGAACACCTACCAGGCGGTTATCCTGCCCAGCCTGAGCTTTGCCCTACCGCTTGCGGTGTGGAACTTGACTGCTTTCTTTAGGCAGCTGCCAGTCGAGCTGGAGCAGGCGGCCATGGTCGACGGCTGCACCCCAGGCGTCGCGTTCCGTAAGGTGATCTTGCCGCTCGCGGCGCCGGGGATCTTTACCACCGCGATCATTGTGTTCATCGGCGCATGGAACGAGTTCTTGATCGCCCTGACATTCCTGCAGGACAAGAACATGCAGACCGCAACCGTGGCGATCAGCAAGTTCACCGGTACGACGGGCTTCGATACGCCGTACGGCACCATCATGGCTGCCGGTGTGATCGTGACCGTTCCGCTGATCCTCGCGGTGCTTGTCTTCCAGCGCCGTATCGTCGCCGGCCTCACTGCAGGTGGCGTCAAGTAAGTAGCAAACCGAACAACCACACAGATCTGGCGCAGTCCCAAGACAAGGGATGCGCCAGATCTGTCTTCTGATGTGCACTGAGCTTGTCGAGGCGCGTGCCCTGTGCCCTTCGACAAGCTCAGGGGACATGGATCGACAGGCTCAGGGCATACGGCCCGCTCGGCGGGTGATGAACCACCCAATGCTGAAGGATCCGACGACCGCGAGTGCGGCTATGACGATGGCTTTGACGACCGCGGGCCAAGCGAACGTCCTTGCTGCCACTTCAAGGCCGATGAGTACCGGCACTTGCAGGAGATATGCCGCATAGGCACTCCGCGCCACCTTGGTAACCCTGACGGCTCTAAAGGTGAGCCATCGCTGGGCGAAGCCCAGCAGCCATACGGACCCGGCTACTACCAGTGTCGCCTCGGCCGCGTCCAGAGCGAGGGCCTGCCAATGCCAGCCGCCCAAGAAGGGGACCTCGTCCTGCTTGACGTCCGAGATGCCGACTCCGACGATAACCGCAAGACCCACCGCCAGAGTTGTCAGCACGATGATCCCGCAGCGCCGCGCGGTCCGGACCGGGACGCGCTCCGCCCAGCCCTGGTCAGCGATCAGCACGCCCAACGCATAAAGACCGATGCACTGCGGCCACTGCCAAACGTGGAGATCGAGAATCTGTTGGCTTCGCGCCGGAAACCAGATGCGGATAACGAACGAAGCCGTGGCGATGATGATGGCGGCAAGCGCCAGGGTGATAGCGCTGGGACGTACGCCATGGCGTTGACCGCTCCAGCTAATCAGTCCATGGATCACGGAGGCGTAGAGCAGGATCTGGACAAACCACAAAGGTCCGGAGTCGAGGAAGGGCTGCCGAGCTTGCAGCGCCTCCCAGAAGGGAAGTGAGTGGCCGGCTGCACGATAGGCGAACCACATCACAATCGGCCAGATCAACAACGTGAAGAGCAGCCAGGGTAGGCCGAGCCGGAAGACGCGTTGCCGAATGAAGGCTCCCGGGCCATGGCGAGCGATGCTGCCGGGAGCCAACAGACCGCTCAGGAAAAAGAATGTTCCGATCACGAATAGGGCAGTTGGCCCAATGACCACCACCAAGATCAACTCGACCCCCCGCGGGAGGGTCGTCTCGGCTACCTCGTCATAGGGCCACCCGCCGACCGCGGCGTACCCCAAGAACGCATGCCCGGCAATCACCCAGGCAACGAGAACCGCTTTGAGATTGTCGATAGGCACCAGTCGGCCAACCTCGCGCGACGCGTCCTGAGGTTGCAGCGACTTAGTGGCCTCGCTCGAAGCCGTCTCAAGCGGTCGGGCTGCGGTACCAGCCCATCTCGCGACAACTTGTTCTCGCGACATGATCGCGGAGCTCACAACTCCTTACTAAACGGTGGGCGAGTGGTTTACGACGAGCTACCTGCTAACCCTGGGGCCGGTGGACGTGGACGATCATTTCTGCATCGTCGGCGTTCCGGTGAGAAGCCCCACACACAGCGTAGGACACGCTGCGAAGGCAGGCGACCCATTACGTCGTTCGGGCTTACGCGGGGTCAGTCGAAGCTGTCAGTCGGCCAAAAGCCGGTGGGTTCCAGCTAGAGACAATTTCCATGAGGTGCACGTACACTTTTGCCACTGGTTCACTTCCTTTCTCAGGTAGTGGTGCCCACGAGCAGGAGTGATAACCATGCCCGTGAATGGTGTACTCGAGTACTTGTGGTACCGAGATAACGATCCATGGTGGGCGACGCTCTTGCGGACCGTGGCCCTCATCGCTCTCGTGGTGCTGTTCGTTATCAAAGGCATGCACAAAGTGCCTTCAGGCAGCAAGGCGTTGCGGACTCGGTTCAACAAAGTCGTCCATTTCCGCCGGGATGAGTATGACCGCCTCGGCTTTGCAACCCACCGCCGGGGAGATGCGAAAGTCGTTGGTCCAGGACTCGTTATCGGCATTCCTTTCGTGCACAACGTCATGATCGAATCGATAACCGAACAATTCGAGCCTTTGCCGCCGATGATCCGGCTGCAGCCCTTGCGTGAGCTTGGGTCTCAGATCAACTTCCAAGTCGTCGACCTTGAGAAGGCCCTCGTCGGTGTGGCCGACTACAAGGGTTTGCTCGTCAACAGTTGTGCCGCGGTGGTGCGCCGCCTGGTCCAGCAGACAAGCCTTAGCGACGATGAGATCTCAGCTCGGGTGCTCGAAGATGAGTCGCTGCAGCAGCGCGCAAGCAATCTGGGCGTCAGGCTGTCAGGGGTTAATGTGGCGACTGCCAACCTGACTGAACCCGCTCAATTGGCTCACGCCTTCAGGCAGGAAGGCATCGTTCTTGACGGCAGGCCCGCAGCTGTACTGGCGACGACCATGAATGGCAGTGCCGGCCAGCCCGCGCTGATTGCGCTCGATGGCGACGCTCCGGCTGCCTAATGCAACAAGCTTCGCCCGGTTCTTCTGGCGGCAGAGATAGGCCGCGTTAAAGCGAAAAGCGCAGCCTCTTGCCGCGTACGAACAAGCCGTACCGTGCAGGACGTTTGACTAGACCGCGAGGCTTTGCGGCTAATCAGGTATATCACCGACAAATAAACAGGATGTGGTCATGGCCTGTAAAAGTTTCGGTATTCCGTCTCTGCGCTCGATTAGCCGCGCACTGCCTCGAGTTTGGCGAAGACAACGATGTTGTCTTCATAGCTGTGTTCAGTTGGGTCGTAAGTGCCACCACAGGTGATCAGTCGCAGTCCGGCATGGTCGATTTGGCCGTACACCGCCTGGGTCGGGAACCGTGACTTGGAGAATCGGGTCACTCGGCTGACAGTAAAAACGGCAGTCTTGCCGTCCTTTCGGTTAACGGTCACCTGATCGCCGCGACGCATCATGCCTAGGCGATAGAAGACCCCGTGAACACCATTCCACCTGACGTGGCCGGCGATGACGGCCGGCCCCAGTGCGCCCGGTGTTGGCCCTTCATTGAACCAGCCAGCCATGGCAGGATCCTGTGGCACGTCCATCACTGCGTGCCCATGGAGCCCAAGTCCGACCAGCCTCGAGTGGACGCCAATTCTTGGAATTGACACGGTGACCGGCTCAGATTCCGGCAGAACCAACCCCTCGGTCCGGTCCCGGACATCGGTCTTATCCGTTCCTGCGGTACGTCGTTTCGCGATGGTCTCACGCGCGCCGGGAGAGGTCGGCGGCATGCTCTGATCATTCGTCGCTGGAGCGAGAGCTGGTTCGGGAGGAGAAGGTCTTGTTAGCGCTGTCCAGACCAACACAACGCCGATAATGGCCAGTCCGACGGCGATCAGAGCTCTGACGGGCCGGCTTAGATTCCAGCTCGACGAACTGAACATCGGGTCCCCCTCATGGACTGCGATCAGGACCAGGGCCTCCGCAAGCATGTGCGAGCACCGCTGGTTTGCTGGAGCGTACCTATTGTCTGGATTTTCAGGGTCTGGCTCCACGACTTGGAAGGCGTCAGTCCAGCCGAAGCCGAGACCCTGGCTCATGAACGCTGTGACCCCGGCCGTAAGTGTAGAGGCCCGCAAAGCACAAGATCAATTAGCGATGGTGGCAAGGCTACTGGCGACGCACGATTGAATGTCTGCTCGAGATCTACGATCGGGCCAGCGTCACGAGCAAATGTGGACATCGCCCAACGCTTTTGAGCGCCGCTCGTACCATTGCGCGTCGGCCTGTTTCGACGCAAGAGAGAAGTCAGGCACTGCTTCAGCGCTGGCTTACGATAGCGAATGTCGATGTCGCGAGAACGGGGGGCTCATGACTTCCTGTACACAGCCGGACTGCACCGGCATAATCGTCGACGGTTACTGCGATGTCTGCGGCAGTCCCGCGGGTGCAGCACCGTTCGTTCCAGCAGAGGCAGCGTCTTCGTCAGAGTTGCGCACCGCTGCTGATGACGGAAGTCTCAGGGCGGCCTGTGCCCAGCCAGCCTGCACCGGCATGATCGTCGACGGCTACTGCGATGTCTGCGGCAGTCCCGGGGGCGCAGCACCGTTCGTTCCAGCAGAGACAGCGTCATTGTCAGGGTCGGCTGCTGATGACGGAAGTCTCAGGGCGGCCTGTGCCCAGCCAGGCTGCATCGGCATGATCGTCGACTGTTACTGCGATGTCTGCGGCAGTCCCGCGGACGCAGCACCGTTTGTTCCGGTAGAGGCGGCGGCCTCGGCGCGGTCACCCGCCCTTGCCGATGAGCCTGCCCTAACAGCAGTCCAGGAGCCGACATGTGCCTCAAGTCCTCTTGACGAAGAAACACCGACGCGGCTGATCCCTCGGGTGAAGATGCCGCTACGGCCGTTATCGCCACAAGAGATGGTGAATCCAGGAGCTGCCGACACTGGAGCCGTTGACGACGACGTACCGACCCAGCGCATCCCTAAGGCGAAGATGCCGGGACAACGGGTATCCCGGCACGAGATGGCAGATCCAGGCGCCGCCGATGTCCAAGCTGTCGACGCCCGGAAGGTTGACGGGGACAGGGGACTTGCCGAACACCAGTCCGACGGCGTCCAGGACTATCGAACGCGAGTCGAGAAGGCGCAGCTACCCGACGAAGTACGTGAGGCGGCGATGTCCGAAGTCGGGAAGCTTGAACGAATCAGTGACCAGAGCCCCGAGTCCGGCGACATCCGGACCTGGCTCGAGACGATTCTCGACCTGCCGTGGGGCACCAAGGCCGCCGACTGGATGGATATTCAGGGGTCACGCGAAGTTGAGGCGACACTGCGGAGGTTGATCGAGCCAGCGGTTGCCGAGGGGGAGGAGGCCGATTCCGGAGAGGTTGTGCCGGCGGAGGTCAAGTTCGCGGAGGTTGAATCGGCGGAGGTTGAGTCGGCGGTTGCCGATGGGCAGGAGACCGACTCCGCGGAGGTTGAGTCGGCGGTTCCGGATGTGGAGCAGGTCGATACCGCGGAGGTTGAGTCCGCGGAGGTTGAATCGGCGGAGGTTGAATCGGCGGGGGTTGGGCCGGCGGTTGCCGAAGTGGAGCAGGCCGACGCCGGGGAGGCTGAATCGGCGGTTCCCGATGCGGAGCAGGCCGACGCCGGGGAGGCTGAATCGGCGGTTCCCGATGTGGAGCAGGCGGACGCCGCGGAGGCTGAATCGGCGGTTCCCGATGTGGAGCAGGCGGACGCTGCGGAGGCTGAATCGGCGGTTCCCGATGTGGAGCAGGCGGACGCCGCGGAGGCTGAATCGGCGGTTCCCGATGTGGAGCAGGGCGACATTGCGGAGGTTGAGTCCGCGGAGGTTGAATCGGCGGTTCCCGATGTGGAGCAGGGCGACATCGCGGAGGTTGAGTCCGCGGAGGTTGAATCGGCGGTTGCCGATGTGGAGCAGGCCGACGCCGCGGAGGCTGAATCGGGGGTTCCCGATGTGGAGCAGGGCGACATCGCGGAGTTTGAGTCAGCGGTTGCCGATCTGGAGCAGGGGGAGGCCGCTGAGGTTGGCCCACAGGATGACGACACAGTCGAGATGACGGGGGCCGCGGTACTTAGCGGCAATCGCGAGTTACGTCCTCACCTCCCGCAACCGCAGGTCCCTGGACCAAAGCCGGTTCACGTTCCTAAGGAGAAACGGCACATACGGTCTCTGACGCTAGCGGCCACAGTCTTAGCGCTGCTGATCGGCGCGTTCTTGTTCTCCGCAAGTAGAGATGCTGGCGTGAGGGCACAATCTGTCCCTAGCGTTACCCCGACCACAGCTGCGACGGTGAGCAATCCGTCGAGTCAGCCGTCGGTTAAATCGACGAAGACCAGGTGGAAAGGGTCGACCATCCAGTTGGAGCAGTTGGCCTACTCTGCCGGGCCCTTTGAAACTGTTCGAATCCGAGGTCGGTACCGCGGTGGCGAAGATACCTTTCTGCAGGTACAGCGCCGGGAGGAGGGCAAGTGGCTCGCCTTCCCGCTTCCCACGAAGACCGACCAGTCGGGCGAGTTCACGGCTCATGTGGAGCTTCGGCCGGGTCGTTACCGGCTTCGGCTGCTGGACCCGGACTCCGGCGTAACGTCGAAGACCTTTGTAGTGGTCATCAAAGGCTAACCGCAATGTTGCTCGCGCGAATGCTGAAACTTAGACATCGGTACAAGTCAGGGATGGTATACAAGTGGGGCGCCTGAACGGATTCGACAGGGGCTTCGGTGTCCTACGACATCGGCTGCCGGTATCGGGGGGTCGAATAGTGGACACGACTCGGCACTGAGCACGGCGTGCTCCCAATCTGAGGCAGTGGATATATGACCAAGTTGCGCAACTCGTTAATACTTGCAGCGGCCGGGGCCATGCTGTGCATACCAATGAGCGCGGCGGCCGACACGACTGTGAAGGCAAAGCTTGTGGAGCAAAATGACAGCGGCGTGACCGGCACGGTCACTCTGACGGCGCTGAACAACGGTGGTCTTAAGGTGGTCATCCATTCTCAAGGCCTGGTGCCGGGGCAGCCGCACGCTCAGCACATCCACGGGTCAGCACATGGCGGGCACTTTGGGTGTCCCACGCTGAAGAATAACGATAAGGATAGCGACGGGATCCTCACTAACGAGGAAGCGACCGGCGAGTACGGCACAGTGTTCCTTGCGTTGACAACCAGTGGTGGTGTGAAGCCGGAGGATGGGCTTGCCGTAGACAGGATGCCCGTGGCGGACTCGGAGGGCCGGCTTGACTACGAAAGAACAATCCCCGCAAAGTCCGTTCCTGACGGCTTGGTGGAGCACCTCTCCTCGCTGCACGTCGTGCAGCACGGCATCGACACCAACAACAACGGCAAATATGACGTTGAAGCCCTCGGTGTCTCGACATTCGCAGAGAGCCTGGGAGTGCCCAATATTCCCGAGGAGGCCACTGACCCGGCTAGCTGCGGCGTCGTACAGGGCGCGGGTATGTCGGGAAAGCCGCGCGGCGGCGTCGAGACCGGCGGTGCCCCAGTGTCTGCGCTGAATGCACCTCTCGCCGCGGCAGGGGCTGCTCTACTGCTGATGGCTGCAGTCTTTGGAGTTTCCGCGGTGGCCCGCCGGCGCAGCCACAGTGCCGATGATGGGCAAACGCCCGCTTAGCAAAAGCCGCTTCTGGGTGCCGAGGAGGTCCAATCTGGACGCTGTGGAGTGGCCTCTACACGTACAACGACAGCTCCTCCTCGGCCTGCGCCATCGAACAAATTCTCAAAATTAATCGCAATGCTGCAGATTCTGATCGTGATACGTGGGTAGGAACTAATCGCTTCTAACTCGGGGGAAGGCGTACGACGCGCCCCCACGCCTGCGCCTTTTGGAGGGAAACGATGAAACTCGGGGGACCTCGCTTCTTCAAGCGATCTGTCTTATTGGCCATGGCCGGCATTCTGCTTGCTGTGTTGACGGCGTGTACGGGCAAGGGTGGCGGCTACTTGCCTCCTGGCCCAAATTTCGTCCCGCCGAATGTCACCGATCCACTCGTCAGCGAGCCTCCTTTTTCCGGCGCTGTGTTCACCGGGCGGGCACCGTTCGGCTTCACTTTCAGCTGTGAAGACAAGGGCGACTTGAACCCGCCCCCGGGGAAGCTCGCGATCGAGCTCGCCTACAGCGACCAAGGCACCAGCACCACCGTCAGTAATGACACCATCCTGGGTGCTCCATTCTCGATTCACGGCATCGTCGATAAGATTGATCCGGTAGACGAATCCGCCCTCTGTGACGGTCCGAACCCGCCTGTCGATAGCACGCTGATCTTCCTAGGCCGGTACTGGTCCACGACATCACCACCACCGCCGGGCTTCCCGTCGACCTGTCCGACGCGTGTAAAGAACGGTACGCCGTTATGCCGCTTTGAGGTCATCGTGCGGGACAACGACGGTAACCTCAAACCGTCGAAGGGCGACTACTTTTCGATCAAGCTGTCGAGCGCTACGTGTACGGATCCAGCGGTTCCTAGTTGCTCGGAGCTCCCTGCCTCAGCCGTGTTCTACGCTCGGGGAGGCCTCCTAGCGGGTGGAAATCTCACCGTCAAGTAACGTCCGCGAACGCTCTTTAATCACGGGGGACAAAAGGTTATGGATTCTCACGATCGCGATGATCGGCCGCGCTCGTACCACCGTCACTTTTCGCGCCGAAAGTTGCTCGCTGGGGCGGCCGGCCTGTCAGCGGGCGCAGTAGTCAGCGGTCAGATGCCGACCGTCGTCGCGCATGCCGCCGAAACCGGCGATGCCCTGCACGGCGTCGAGCTTCGGGGCATGTACCTAACGAGCAAGGACCCGCTGGCCGAAGGCCGGTTCGGGGCCATGTTTAAACGGCTTCCGGCCTTCGCGCCGAGCGACACGCTGCTGGAGAACCTGGCCAAAACGATGGTCGAGGACCAGACGATACCGGACGACGACAATCTCAACACCAGTCCGCGTCTGTTCGCAGGGTTCACCTTCATAGGGCAGTTCATCGATCACGACACCACGTTCGACAACACACCGCTCGATAAGCAGCAGGCGGATCCGGATGCCAAAGTCAACTTCCGGACGCCGCGATACGACCTCGACTCGGTTTACGGACGCGGCCCGACAACTGAGCCCCAGTTTTACGATCCAATGGACAAAGACAAGCTGCTCCTGGAGCCGAACGTCAATGGTGTCGAGGACGTGCACCGTGACAGCAATGGTCACGCGATCATCCCAGAACTGCGCAACGATGAGAACCTGATCATCGTCCAGCTACACAAAGCCGTTGCCAAGTTCCACAACCGGATCGTTGACGACGTCCGAGCGCAGGGTATGCGGCGGGAATGGGTGTTCGAGGCCGCGCGCCGGCTCACTCGGTGGCACTATCAGTGGGCGGTGATCCATGACTTCCTCCCGCGATTCGTCGGTGACGAGCTCGTTCCAAATGGCGCGGTGTACAAAGAGGTCGCTGGGAAGCCGCCGGTGATCAACCTGAACTACTACAAGCCCACCAACAGGGACGGCCGGCCGTTCATGCCGGTCGAATTCGCGGTGGCCGCCTACCGGTTCGGCCACAGCATCATCCGGCCCTTCTACATCATCAACGACACGGGCAAGGTCGATGTCTTCGGCCCGCCCGGCGGCCGCAACCTTAACGGCGGCCGCCCGATCCCTTCCGATCTGGTCATCGAGTGGAAGAACATCCTTGATGTAGATGGGAGCGGCACGGCCAAAAAGCCGCGAAAAATTGACACGAGGCTGTCGCTGCCACTCGCCAACCTCCCCGCATCCGTGGTCCCACCCCCCGACCCGACTGTTCACCTGGCAATCCGCAACACCCTGCGCGGAAAGCGCGTCGGTCTACCGTCGGGCCAGCAGGTCGCCAAGGCAATGCGCGCCCAAGTCCTGTCCAACGAGACGCTCGGACTCAGCAACGATCCGGGATGGGGCGGCGAGGCGCCGCTGTGGTTCTACATTCTGAGGGAGGCGGAACTGCCGCCCGCCAACACCCAGCGGCTGGGGCCGGTCGGCGCACGGATCGTCGCCGAGGTCCTCGTCGGGCTCTTGCAACGGGACCCGAATTCGTACCTGTATCTAGACTCGTCCTGGAAGCCTGCCCCACCGATCGCGCCGGCGACCGGCCAGTTCACATTCGTCGACCTGCTGAAGTATGCACGTGCAGCTTGATCGCTACTGCTCGCCCCGTGGTTACGGCGTGGCTGTTGGGGACTCTCAAAGGACTCAGCTCACTGGCATCATCTTGCTGAAATAGCGAAAGTCGCTGCCTAGGGCATTACCGACCGTAATCTTTTCGGCGGCGACCGAAAAGCCGCAGCTGACGGCTAGTCATGGGTTTAAGGCTGGTAAAGGCTGACCTACACTCGCATCGGTTTCTATCGGTCTCCGCCCTGTGTCTGCGGACCTGACGTCATCGAGGTGACGCATGGTCTTGCAGCCGCCGCAAGCATTGGATTGCTCCGGCGCTCTGCGGATCGTCAAGGACCCGCCGTGACAGGTGATCACTGGATGGTGCTGACCGGCATCGCTGTCGCCCTCCTCTTCACCTGGCTGCTTCTGTTTATCGTGGTTGGCAGACGCCGCCCCAGGGACAGGAACCCTCAACTGGAGGAGGCGTACCGTCGGTTTTCGTCGAGTGGCACCCTGCCCGACCGCGACCAAAGGCTGCGGCCGGGCCTGCTAGTTCTAGCGGTGCTCGTGATCCTCAACATCGTATGGTTGGGCTTCTTGCTGTCCCGAGGACCGGATGAACGGGCGATGAAGTCAACGTCCACTCAGAGTGCAACGCCGGGCGGACTGCCGTCGAGCGCCGTTCCATCAGCAGCCTCCGATCCTACGAACGGTTCGGAGCAGGAGGCGACGGCTATCGAGGTGAAGGATCCGGTCGGCTCCGCCAAGCCCTTTGAGACCGTCCGCATTCAAGGTACGTACCGAGGGGGAGGAGGAACGTTTCTCCGGGTACAGCGCTGGGAGGGAGGTAAGTGGGTGGCTTTCCCGTTACCCACGAAGACGGACAAGTCGGGCCAGTTCACCGCCTATGTCGAGCTAGGGCAGCCGGGTCGGTACCAGCTTCGCATGCTTGATCCCGACTCCGGCGTCACCTCCAAGACCTTCGTGCTATCGATCGAAGGTTGACGCTACGGGAAATCTGCCGAGCCGGTCAGGGATGCAGCAGCATCACCGCGACGAGCGAGCGCCACGAAGGCGATCAAGAAGATCAGTGCGAGGTGCCGTGTGTGGCTTGCTGGCTCGACGGTCGGCACCTGCTCGTTGGGCAGCCCCGGGAGGTCGGCGGTCAGGGCGGCAAGGTCATTGAGGGTCATCGCTGTCAGGGCGGCGGTGCTGCGCTGGTCGAACTCGTCGAGGCTGAGCCGACCTACGGCGGCGTGCCGCTCTAGGGCCCGCAGAACGCTATCGCGGTCGTCGTCCGACGCCCGCAGTGCTGACGGCTCCCCCATGGCGGGAGCGTACTCCACAACAGAGTTTTTTGAATCGTTCCCGGCGCATTCGCAATGCCGGTAGTTTTCGTCGCAGCCGATCGAGGGGACGGGGACCATGGCTTCGGACAAACAGTTCATCATTGAGCGCATCCTGCGCGACCGCGTTGGGATCTGGGACCAGATCATCGACGAGCGTGACCTACCCAAACTCATCCTGCGGATGCTGCTCAGTTCAGCGATCAGCCTGGCGGCGTACGGCGCGGTGCTTGGCGCCTCGAGCGGCTGGCTGCAGGCGCTCGTCTCGACGGTCAAGTTACCGCTGCTGTTCCTGGCCACCTTGGCGATCTGCTTGCCCACGCTGTACCTGTTCAACCTGGTCTTCGGCGCCCGTTTGTCGGTGCTCCAGACCTGTGCCCTGATCATGGTGGCAATCACGGTCACAGCGGTGCTGACGTTCGCCTTTGCCCCGATCAGTTTGTTCTTCCTGATCACCGCCCGCAGCTACGAATTCTTCAAGCTGCTCAACGTCGCGATCCTCGCCCTGACCGCCCTCGTCGGATTGCGGTTCCTGATCTCGGGCATGCGTGCGCTCAACGAGCATGTCGCTGTGGAGTCGGTGCAGCCCAGCCAGGTCGCCCTGCCGGCGCAGCTGCCGGAGCGGGAACTGGTCGCAGCGACGGTCGGTGGCGCCGCCGACTCCGAGACCCAACAGCACACCAACGGCAACAAGAACCTTGACCATCTGCCGGTCTTACCAGTGGCCGCCGAGCCGATCCCGCCCCAGCACACCGCTGGTGAGCGGCCGGCCAGCATGTTGCTGCTCTACATCTGGATCTTGCTCTTCGGTTTCGTTGGGACGCAGCTCGCCTGGACACTGCGCCCGTTCTTCGGCAGTCCTGACAAGCCGTTTGAGCTGTTCCGCGACATTAGCGGCACCTTCTACAGCGATATCTTGGGCACGCTGGGGAGTCTGTTCGGCTGACGCTGGCCGGCGTCCCCAAGACTGGAGTCATGACTACTGTCGGGATTGTCGGCGCAGGCCGGGTTGGGGGCTCGTGTGCGCGGGCAATCGTCCGTGACGGACTGGTCACGCGATTGACGATCTATGACCGAACCGAGAGCTACGCCGAAGGAGAAGCTCTCGATTTGAGTCATGCATTACCGATGCTTCAGCCGTGTGAGATTCGCGGGCGACCGTTGACTGCCATTGAGCCCGAAGATGTCCTCATTATGGCGTTCGGTAGTCATACCACTTCCGGTCAGACCCGCCTCGACCTGGCACGTGCGAATGTCGCTATCTGCGAGGAGGTCGCCAGCAATGTCGAGGTGGGTGGACTTCCTCGCGTCTGTCTCGTGGCGACGAGTCCGCTGGATGTTCTGACGGAGTACCTGACGCGGCGCTGGGCCGGACGGATGGTCGATGTGATCGGCTCCGGCACCTCGCTTGACACCTGGCGGCTTCGTGGCGAGCTTTCCTCGGTCTGCCGTGTACATCCGAATTCCGTGCATGCGTGGGTCGTAGGAGAGCACGGCGACTCCGCTGTGCTGCTATTCAGTTCGGCAACGATCGCCGGCCTCAGTCTGGACGAGTTCGCTCGGCAGACGGGCGTCGACTTGTCGGCAGAGCGGCTGGCAACCATCGCCGAAACGGTGCGAACTGCCGCGTACCGAGTGCGCGAACTCAAGGGCTCGACGTGGGACGCGATCGGACTTGCGGTTGCGGCTCTAGTGCGCAGCATCGTCCGAGACCACGGGCGAATCGTTCCCGTTTCGGTTCGCGTCGCCGATAGGCTCTGCGCCAGCTTGCCGTGCGTGCTCGGTCCCGATGGTGCCGGCAAGCCACTCCACCCACGGATGGATGAGCAAGAGGCTCAGTCTTGGGAGCGAAGCCTCGATGTGCTGCATCAAGCTTTGACAGTGCTTGATACGAGCTGAATTGGACTTTGACTGAGTCCGCTACTCGACGACCGGTCGGGGGCTCCGCTGTCTTCTAGCACACGCGCTCGATACGCTCTATAGGTCGGCTCGGGGTCGTGTGATCGGAGGGAACGAGATGGCTGATGGGCAGAGCAGAGGCGCTAGCGCGGGCGGGGCGGCGCTGAACTTTGAGCGTATCTACAGCACCACTGTTTCGGCGGATGAAGTCGCTAAGGCATTGGCAGACCACTTCCGCATGCAGGAGTTTGAGGCGCAGGTCTACCGCAGCAGTGAGAACCGCACGGTGATGCAGGCTCGTAAGGAGAGCCTGTGGCGCCAGCTGCTGGGGGTCACGTACGCGCTGACCGTTGTCATCACCCCCGGAGATGGCCAGCTGAGCATCAGCCTCGGCGGTCACGAGTGGGTCGATGCGGCGGTGAGTGGGGCCATCGGGCTGGTTGCGGTCCCACCGGTGTTACTGGGGACCGCGTACGGCATCTGGAAAGAGAACCGGCTGGATCAGGAGGTTTGGCAGGTGATCGACAAGACTGTCACCGCCGGTGAGCCTGCGACGACGCCGGGCAGCGAGACTCAGTAACGCTGCCCTTAACACGAGGAGCCCGCGGCGGGTAACAATCCAGGCACGATGCGCTCGTATCTGCTCCACGAATAACGGCACTGCGCCAATCTGCAGTCCGTGAGTCAGGGGAAGCTCGAGCAGTTTGAACTCGTCTGGGATTTGCTATCCGACGCTGAATATCAGCGTGCGGTCATTGGGCTACGCGCTGGTCTGCAACTTTGCCTGAGCGCATATCGCAGCACCATTCCTGATCAAGAGCTGGCCGCGGCCGCGATCGGCGACTTCGTGAAATGGGCGTGCGCGCTTGACGAACGGCTGGACAACACCGATGAGGGTTACGCCGCGCGCCGCGATGCCGACGATGATGGCCGGGTATTGCCCGCTTTGCATTTTGTCCGGGACAGATTGAGGCACCGGATGGTCGTCACATCATCGCTGGTGTTCTTGGTTCAGTGGTCCGATGTGAGCCCTAAGCCAGCGATCACCCGAACCCGGCTCTATTGGCGACCGCTGGAGGGCTTACCAGAACCGCTCCTTGGTCATGAGGCAATAATCAGGTACGTCAACCTCCGAGCAGTTTACGAGGATCAACTGGAGGGCCGCGAGCCGCTCCTGGCAATGGCGGCTGCCCTCCGCTTCCTCAGCCAAGAGGTCGAGGCTCGAGGCATCGAGGTGCCAGATTCGATGCCCTGGCCGCTAGAACAGCCAAACGACGAAGTTTAAGGAGCAGGAGCGGGAGCGGCCCCGCATCCGAATGGCGTCGGTCGACGTGGGTAACGATGCATTGAGGATGAAGCACTTCAGAGGAACAGTGCGGCATGCGCTATCAGGTCTTGGCTACTGATTACGACGGAACGATGGCGCACGAAGGCGAGGTTCACAAAAATACCGTCGACGGACTCCGCCGGTTGATCGCTTCGGGCCGCCGGCTCATTCTGGTCACCGGACGGGAGCTGGAAGATCTGCTTAGAGTTTTCGATCACATCGAGCTGTTCGAGCTTGTGGTAGCCGAAAACGGGGCGCTGCTGTACCGCCCGAAGGACCAATCGATCACGCCGCTTGCCGAGCGTCCGCCAGACGAGTTTGCAGTGGCGTTGCGAGAACGCGGCGTGGACCCGTTGTCAGTGGGTCACATCATTGTGGCGACGTCGGAACCGAACGAGACGACCGTGCTTCAGACCATTCACGACCTGGGTTTGGAGCTGGAGATCATCTTCAACAAAGGCGCCGTCATGGTGCTCCCACTCGGGGTGAACAAGGCGAGTGGCCTCGCTGCGGCGCTCCACCAGATCGGCATCTCGCCGCACAACAGCGTCGGAGTTGGTGATGCCGAAAACGACCACGCCTTTCTCAGCATCTGTGAATGCGCGGTGGCAGTCGACAATGCCCTGCCTTCGCTGAAGGAGCGCTGCGACGAAGTCACCGATGGTGCCCGCGGAGCGGGGGTCACCGAACTCATCGAACAGCTTCTGCAGGACGACCTATCTGACGTACGCCTCAGTCGACACGATGTGCTGCTCGGGACACGGGCCGGCTGTGACGACATCCGCGTGCCACCGCAGGGGACCAACGTGCTCGTCGCGGGCCCATCGAGCAGCGGCAAGTCGACGCTCGCTACCGGTCTGCTGGAGCGAGTGGCTCAGCGCGGCTACCAGGTCCTCGTGATCGACCCAGAGGGGGATTATAAGAGCTTCCCCGAGGCCATCCACTTGGGCACCCATGACAGGGCCCCGACCGTGACGGAGGTGCTCGACGGAATCGAGGATCCGACAAGCAACGTTGTTGTGAGCCTGTTGGGCGCTAGGTTGGAGGACCGGCCGCAGTTCCTCAGAGAACTGTTGTTTGGCCTCCAGGAGCTTCGGTCACGTACGGGTCGGCCCCACCGGATCGCTATCGATGAGACCCATCACATGTTGCCGGCCGACTCGACGGCCGGGCCGGGCCCGATACCGCAGATCGACGGCTTGCTCATGATCGCGCCGCAGATTGGAAGCATCAACGCCGATGCACTCAAGACCGTGGATGCGGTACTGGCTCTCGGGGACGGACCGGAAAAGACACTCCAGGATTTCAGCGCGGCGGTAGGTGTGGAACCACCGCAGGTTGAGTCCATCGAGCTTGATCAAGATGAAGTCCTCAGCTGGTGGCGAAATGAAGAGAAGCCGCCGTTTGTGTTCCGGTATGCGCCGGGTACGGCAGAGCGGCGCCGGCACATCCGGAAGTACGCCGAAGGCGACGTTGGAGAGGAAGCCAGCTTCTGGTTCCGGGGGCCCGACGGGACGCTGAATTTGCGCGCCCAGAACCTGCAGCTGTTCATGCAGCTCGGCGATGGTGTCGACGATGCGACGTGGTTACACCATCTTCGACAGGGCGATTACGCGCGTTGGTTACGCGAGGACGTCAACGATGAAGCGCTCGCGGCGGAAGCCCAGGAAATTCAGCGCCAGTTCGCCGATGACCCGGCCGAGAGCCGTAAGCAGCTCCGACGGGCGATCGAGCGTCGGTACACGGTCAGCGCGTAGGGGCCCGCGGACGCTGGTTAGTCGCGGAAGTCGAGGAATCCCAATGCGCGCTGACGGCGCGATGTATCGCACACGGCATTCGCTGTCACGTGAGGGTTCCGATGCTTCCGGTCGAGCCGCAGGAGCGGCTTCTGGATCGTCGGGTCATCGGTCCCGCGGGCGGGCCTTGCAGATGGCGTTCTGGTTGCGTGGGGAATCGTAAGGGTGTTCTAATTAAGACATGCGAGATCTCGACCGATGCAGTACCGCGAGGCGGGTGCAGGCGGTCGGCGTCGTGCCAATCGTTCATTGGCTCAAGAGGACACTGCCACTCATGCCTGAGCAAGATCATGTGCGGCGTGATCTGCTACGAGAGTCTGGGCAAGGCCGATGTTCCGGCTCCGGCGCGCCGCAATTGACTTCCCAGACGAGGCGGTCATACGTTCGAACTTACGTTTGCCAATCGCGAGCGCGGCTCTCGGTTCGTCATTTGGTACTCCGTGGACGATCCTGAGCCAGGAAAACAGATATGCCGACGACGATCATTAATTTGAAAGTTAAAACAGTTGAGGAGAAGGCCGTCAGCCCACAGAACAACCAACTGGGCAACATGATCGCCTCCAGTGACGACATCACCGAAATCAACGGTGATCCCGGGCTCAGAGGCCAACACTCAAGTTTCTATGTCCGTGTTCGCAGGCCGGATTACTGGCTCTGTGAAGCCGGATACATCTTGCCGGGAATCCCAGGCACACCGTTCCGGAACGGCGGTCAACTCCAGACTCGAGGGCTCCTCAAGCTTTCCAGTCTTGTGAATACCGTCGCGATCATCGGAGGGACCGACGACTACCGGTCTGCTTCGGGTCAGGTCAACATCGACGGGAACAACTTCGAGCTGACAATCGAAATTCCCTGAGACGTGTCGCGCTCTCTCTCACTGGTGCGCCGCGAGGGAATCGAACCCCAACCCGCTTAGTGAGAAAAAGCCAGCGAAGGCTTCGTAGATGATCGCCTCCTCGAAAATGGTCACCGATGACAGCAAGACGCGCGAGATTCGTGTCGTCTCTGACCACTTCGCAGAGGAAGGTAGCGAGCCAAGCCTGGTCAGATCAGGGATCTCTGAGCTCAAAGCCTTCGACGGCGCTGACAGGCAGGCAGACGACTGAGGTCTGTACGTCAGAAGGCCAATCCTCTTCGAATGCTGCCTTGTCGATCAGGGGTCGCTGAGCGCCCTCCGCCAACTCGGCAGTGCCAGTCACGATGACGGTCTCGCGGTGTGCGGCGGGAGTGCCACCATCTACATCGAGGCGGACCTCACAGCCAGGGGCATAGTGCACGATGTCGTTGTAGTCGGGTAGCCGCATCAAGATCTGATCCTCAACGATCGCGTACAAGACCACAACCGAGCGATGACCCCGGCCCGACTGGTATCCCAACCGGCCCTCATGATGACTGCAGAGCCAGTCCTTGCACTCGTGCGGCGACAGCCTGCGCAACCGCTCGCCCGGGCAAACACGACCGCCAAATGTTGGCATGATTAACTCCTGAAAGTCCGCCCATCCCTATATCTTTAAATTCTGTGCTTCTCGTGATCAACCCCCAGTAGCTACTAAAATGCCAAGGAATTTAGATCCGGGGACTGCGCAACCGGTTTGAGCAGTGATCACCAGTCTCTTGCAGGCCGACAGGACGCTGATTTCTAGCCAGACCGTGCCCAGCGCGGCAATCTGGTCTCGCATGGGCACAAAGAGCGACCCGGTCTCGAAGCCCGGGACAACCAATGTCCCGGGCGGGTCACGCGCCCGCCCGGAAGCGGACCATGCACCGGGCACCTCACGCGGCGGAAACAGCCACTGGGCTTCTCGGCGGCTGGGCTTCTCGGCGGCCGAAACCGCCGACATCCTCGATACGACGCCCGCGTCGGTTGACAGCGCCCTTCGGCGGGCCCGGACCACGCTGGATGACCGCCTGCCCGGCGGCGGCGCCGCCCTGGCGCTACCTGCGGACCTGGTGGCTAGGTATGTGCGGGCCTGGCATGCCCAGGACGTACCCTCCCTAGTGGCCGTGCTGCAGGAGGACGCCTACACGGCGATGCGGCCCACTCGCCTTGGTACCAGGGCCGCGATCACATCGGCACCTACCTGCGGCAGCTGTTCGCCAACCCGCGGGGTTGCGACCTCCGCCCACCGGCCCGAACCGCCAGCCGGCATTGGCGGTCTACGCCCCAGCCGGGGACGGCAACAGCTATCAGCCGTTTGCCATCAAGGTGCTGACCGTCCACGGCGGACTTATCGCTGCAATCACCGGATTCATCCATCCGGACCTATTCGGCAGATTCGCTCTACCGCCCCACCTGCCCGCTGCTGCCGGCAGATGACAGGCGATTGCCCCAGCCGAGAATGCGGTTCTACCGGTTGTAGAGGAGCTCCAGGTCCGCGCTCCCGAGCACGCGTCGTTGACCAGGATGTCAATGCGATCGGCTCGGGCAAGGCCGGTGCACGGGAACCTTCCGGAAGCGATGCCGAACGGGATTATCCGCGGCCGACCGCTGGGGTCTGGTGATCAGCTTGAACACCTTCGGCTCGCGAGGGCCGTGCAGCCGGCACCCGACGAGCATCACTGACGACTCTGATAACGCCACGCCACTCCACCAAAGCTGCACCGTAGGGGGACCGTTGGCCGGTACGCGCCTGATTGGGTGGCGGCGTCCAAGACCAACGAAATCTGGAAGTCCCGGGGATCAGCTCCGGCTATCGTGCCCTCCTGACTTGAGAGCTGCTCGAATCTGGCTGAGCCACTCTGTGCCCAGCTGACGCCCGTTTGGGAGTTGGTCGCCTCTTTCCCAGCGCCACGTTGCGATCATCGCCAGCACGAGGATTTGGCACTCGTGCAGCAAGTGATAATTGACACCCGGATAGTGCCCGCTGACTGCTTCGGGCGCATGGGCCAGGTCGAACTCGACAGGTCCACGGCAACACGTCTCGAGATCTATGAAAGCAGCCCGTTCTTCGTGGTGAGCACGTTGCCCGGGTGCGGCTCGCCGTGCAGCAGCTGCTCGGCACCGCGACGTTCGCCGATCTCTCGTCTGAGGTCCCGTAGGGTGTCGCTGAGCAGCTTCCGGTCGGCGTCGGCGAGCGCTGGAGTGTGGTCGCGGCTCGCCACGAGTTGTTGGGCCTGGTCGACGCGATCGGTGAAGTGCGGCGCCGGGACATCGAGCTTGCGCATACCGGCATGCAGCCGCTCGAGCGCAGTGGCGTAGCCGGCTGGTGAGACCACTCGAGGTGTTGCGGGTTCGTAGTACGTCCACAGGGTCACCACGAAGCCATCACGCTCATAGACGCGTGGCTCCACTCGAGGCTCAAGAGCGGCCACAGGGCACCCGGATTCGGCGAGCCGTTGAGCAAGTTCGACTTCGAACTGTGCGACCTGATGCGCTACAGGTGCCACCCGGGCCAGCAGGTCACAAGGCAGCACACGCAGAGTGAGCTTGTTGGAGTCGTGAAAAACGATCGCGTCGTCGACTGTCAGGTCAAGTGAGGAGGCGATCGACATAGCCGCGGCCACCACACGTGGAACCTCTGACGCCTGCACCTCACCGACGATACGAGCCTTCCACCTGTGGAGCCTTCTCATCGAGAGCCCAAGCGCCTGTGCCGCATGCCGTCGGTGCAGCGGCGTGGCCCAGCTCCGGTAGGGGGCCGTCTTGGGAGAACGGAGCGGCTAGGCAATCGGTAGTCGGCGCGCGATATTTAAAACAGTGCCCATCCGCGGCGTACAAGCCCGCCTGGTCGGCGTGCTAGGCGGTGCTGGATCTCGGTGAACAACCGCTCGCGACGGTCGCGGGCCATGGCGATGTGGCCGGAGAAGGTGCTCAGCAGACGGATGTAGCCCTCGGCGTCGTAGTCCACCGTCCAGTCCAGGTGCTCGACCGCGACCACGTCGAAGAGCCCGGAGGCCTCGATCTCCTCCCTCTGATCGGGCAACTCGCCTGGAGCAGGATGCGGCGCACCCGGGGGCAGACCCTCGCCGATGGCGTCGTATACCTCCTGGATCTCATCGAAGAACGGGTCGCCGCCGCGGGAAAGACATGGATGCGTTCAGCGCGGCGTGCACGATCACCCCACCCGAGGGGAGCGGGTTCATCTCGCTGATCGTCTGGATCCGGGTCAGATCGCTGATGAATGCCTGGAGCGCCGTGTGCCTTGTGCTGATCGACCGAAGTAGGCACGGTGATCACTGTGGCGGATGCAGACTTGCTCGGTGAGCGATGCTCCCCGCTATCGGCTGTGGCCTCCGATCGCCGTCGGCGTCCCTCTGGTATTGGGCCTGACGCTCACAGCGACATTGGGCGATCCGGTGTCGCTGCCGCACTGGCTCGTTCGGTTTGGTTGGCTGCTCGTCGCGGCATTCGCGCTGTGGAACGGGTGGGCGCTGGTGCTCATGGCCAAGAATCGCACCGCGGTGCTCCCTGGCGGGCCGACACGGACTGTGTTGGACCGCGGGCCGTTCCGCGTATCCCGCAACCCGCTTTACCTCGGGCTGCTGGCGCTGCACGCCGGGATCGCGCTGCTGTGGCCGTCGTTCTGGGCGCTCGTCGCGGTTCCCCTCTCGGCTGGATTGCTCCTCTGGGGCGCGATCGTCCCCGAGGAGCAATACCTGAAGGTGAAGTTCGGAGCCGAATACGAGCGGTACGCCGCGCCGGTCCGGCGCTGGTTATGACCCGGGGATCGCGGAAACCTGAAGGCCAGGTCGTAAGGAGGTTTCTGACTCGCGGGTCGCCCAGGCAACAAATGACCCCCTCTCGAGCCCAGTGGCGACGACCACAGCCCGACTTACCCCTTGAGGCAAAATCGTGGACACGGCTCAGCCGCGGTGCGAGCAGCCGGTGGAGCCGTGAGGGAACCGTGTCACACCAGAGCGTCGAGTGCGTAGGACGGCTGGAAATCGGTCGCGACGCCACCCCACGGCATGACCTTCGAATTTGCCTGGCGCCTGAGGCACCAAGCACTTCGGCGAACTCGCGGACCCGTGTGGTAGAGACAGTCAGGCCGTATGCCTCTTCCCTAGGCATATCCGCGGCTTAAGTAAGAGGGGATGCGACCGCCATGGGTTCGACCAGACCGAGGCAGGCCAGGGCGTCTAGAACTCGATGCCATGCTCCTCAATCCCGCGTGTGATCGCTCCGTCACTGGCCGACGTGGCCGTCGATGCATTCGCTGGGCGAGCCGCAAGGTAGGAGATCTTGACAGGATGCGCTACCGGAGGGGTTGGTAGCGCTGTGCAACCATGCGGAATGCCGCATGTCCGTGCACTTCGCGCCGCTGATCGGGAGCTGCCGTTTGTGAGGGCTTGAGCCCTCGGGTGGTGCGCACAACCAATGATTCTGCGGGTGTGCGACGGTCTGATCTGCCGTACCCGAACGAGGGAGGAACCATGGGCAAGGTCATCGCAGCCATCACGACTTCGGTCGACGGCTACGGCCTGGCGGAGCTCGTCGTGGTGTTGCTTGTCAGGGGAGCGCTTGCTCGACAAGCACGCGAGCTGACGGCCTCGCCTAATGGGTTGAAGCAGCTCGGCGGGCATCCATTTTGTACCCGCCGGGCCTGTGGCGTGGCCTGGGGTACCACCACGCCACAGCCATATCGGGCAGTTACCCCGACAAGACCTCGGGCTATCACACTGCCGGGCTCGCTGTTGTGCTTGACACCAAACCCCAACCGGCGCTGCAGGCTTGTTAGGCAATACCCGGCGAACCGTGGCGAGCCCGCCAGCCTAAAGCCAGCCAACCAGCTGGTGGACAACGGCACGATCAACAACGCCCGGAATCAGAATGCCTCACGAAAGACCGATGCGGTCACCAAGGCTGCGCGATCCCTTTTGGTGAGGGAGCTGCGCCAGTACCAAAGCCGAGAACGCGCTGGGCGGTAGTGGCGGCCTTTGGTAACCCGATCTCAACCGTTTCCCGGCGGGCAAGGCCTCAGCCGAGGGCGAGGACAGTGGTCAGTATTTGGGCAGGGCTCGCGAGCTGACGAGGATGCGCGCCACTTCGTTGAGCTTGGTGTTGGTGTTCTGGGAGTGGCGACGTAGTACCTCGAACGCGGCTTGGTCATCAACAGCAAACCGTTCCATGAGGATGCCTTGGGCCCGGCCTATGAGCGTGCGTGCGTCGATGGCCTGCCACAATGACTCCTCTTGTTTGGCACTAGATAGCGCGATTGAGGCATGGCGACTGAGGACTTCTGCAGCGGCGAGAGCGTCTGCGTCGAACCAGCGCGGGGCACAGGCATACAAGTTCAATGCGCCGAGCGTTGACTGTGAGGTCCACAGCTGGACCGCCAGCACACTTCCCAGGTGAAGGTCTCGCATCCCGGCCGCCCAGCGGGGCCAGCGCATGTCCGCGGCTGTGTCGTGTACCACGGTCATCTGCGCCGCGGTAATCGCGGCAATTCCGGGGCCTTCCTGGAATTCAATCTGCAGTTTGTCGGCTTTCTCGGCGGCTGGGTCGCTTGCGGTGATCGCGACCAACTGGTTGCCCTTGCTAGTCGTGAGCAACCCGGCGTAATCACAACCCAATAGCGCTACGGCGGATTCGACGATTTTCTCGAGTGTCTTTTCCAGATTGGGCTGGTCATACAGGTCATGGGCGAGGCGGGCAAAGGCGTCGGCGCCGAAATCCAGCCGCGACTCCCTCCAAAGGGTTCCGCCGCTGGGCGGGAACACTGGTTCCGACATGCGGGGTCGTCCTTCGAGCGTTCGCTGTCCTCTATGGTTGTCGGAAGCCCCACCTGCATGAACGTTCCGACCAGCCACCGCGACCCGACCGAGTCGTTCCAGGACGGAGGCGGTGAAGCGGGTTCGTTCCGGCGGGCTTCCCACCGCTTCGGTCACATCGACCGATGTCCAACTTCCACAGAAGAAATGTAGAACTAAGTGTTGTCGTGGGCAACTGTTGTATAGATAATATTTAGGTTTTCGATCGGCTCGATCTGAGCCAGACTCATCGCAGGAAGGGGTCGCAAGGGATGGAGGGCAACGCGGACCGCACCGACGGCATTTACAGCATCGGAGCAGTAGCGCGGATGCTCGGCGTACCGGCGCAAACGTTGCGCGCCTGGGAGGATCGATATCAACAGATCGTGCCTGCTCGGAGCAGCGGCGGGCAGCGGCTCTACAGCCGCGACCAGGTAGATCAGCTCAGCTTCGTCCGCAATCAGATAGAGCTGGGCCTGCAACCTGCCGACGCGCACCGCCTCCTTGCCGAGCAGCACTACAAGGATGCGGTTTCCATGCCGGTCGACCAGCGCAGCATCGCACGAGCGAGCGTCGGCGCAGCGACGACCGTGCTGATTGCCGAGCGTGACCCGTACGCCGCCGAGTTCGCCGAATACTTCCTACGCACTGAGGGCTATGCGGTTCGAATCGTGCTCGACCCCGCCGTAGCCGCTGAAATCCTTCGCGACGAGCCGCCTAGCGTACTTGTCGTAGATCTGCTGATCTCAGGTGGCGCAGGTATGACGCTGTGCCGGACTGCACGAGCCACGGTCCCGATCATCGCCATCTCCGCGGTCGACCAGCGTGAGCAGGCATTGGCCGCCGGAGCCGAGGCGTTCCTGGTCAAACCGCTCGATCCCTTGCAGTTCGTGTCCACGGTCCGCGACCTGCTCGGGACCAGCGCCTACTTGCAACAAAGGAGCTAATGGACGATGACCGACCGGCTATCCAGCGGATCCGACCGACTGGATGCCGTCCTCGGCGGCGGTCTGCCACGGAACGGCATCATCCTGATCGGCGGCAAACCTGGCTCGGGCAAGACGATCCTCGCCCAGCAGTATGTCTTCCACAACGCCAGCACTGACCGGCCTGCGATTTACCTGACCACGGTCTCCGAACCGCTTGAGAAGATCCTGCGCTACGGCCAGTCTCTCGACTTCTTCGACACCGCTGCACTCGGCACTAGCGTGATCTATGAAGACCTCGGCCGGACGCTGAACGACGAGGGGCTAGCCGGCGCGCTGGCGTATATCACCGAATTTCTCAAGAAAAATCACCCCGGGCTGGTCGTGATCGACAGTTTCCGGGCACTCCAGCCATACGCAGCCGACCCGGAGACCTTCAGAGGGTTCCTGCATGAGCTGGCCGGGCGGCTGTCCGCGTTGCCGCTCACATCCTTCTGGGTCGGTGAGTACAACAGCACCGACACCAGCGATGCGCCCGAGTTCGCCGTTGCCGATGCCATCGTCTCGCTTGGTACCGAGCGGGAAGCCGAACGTGATCGGCGGGTCCTATCGGTCATCAAACTGCGCGGCAGCGGCTCCTTGTCGGGCAAGCACGCCTACCGGCTCTCCTCCAAAGGCATCCATGTGTTCCCGCGCATGGCCGACCCCGTCGAGCTCGACCACTATGACCGCGCACAGGAACGCATGTCCTCGGGCGTCCCAGCCTTGGATGCCATGCTGTCTGATGGCTACTACCGCGGTGCCTCAACCCTGCTGGCCGGCCCCTCGGGGGTCGGCAAGACCTTGCTCGCTCTCCACTTCATCTTCGCCGGTGCAGGTCGCGGAGAAACCGGGGTGATCGCAACCTTCCAGGAGAACCCGACCCAACTCGAGCGGATCCTGAAGGGGTTCTCCTGGTCACTGGACGATCCGCGTGTCGAGCTCATGTACCGCAGCCCCGTCGATCTGTACCTTGACGAATGGGTCTACGACCTGCTGGACACCGTGCACCGCGCTGGCGCTACCAGAGTCGCCATCGACAGTCTCGGAGACCTGCGAGCCTCGTGCGGAGATGAACTCCGTTTCCGCGAGTACATCTACTCGCTGCTACAACGCTGCGCCCGCGCGAACATCAGCGTCGTCATGACCCAGGAGGTCCCCGATCTCTTTGGGGTCTCCCGCCTGTCTGAATACGGCATCTCGCATTTGTCAGACAATGTGATCCTGCTCCAGTTCCTCCGAGGAGATTCCCGGCTCAAACGCGCATTGACCATTCTCAAGGCCCGCGGGAGCGCCCATGACCCATCCACGCGCCAGTATGAGATCACACCCGACGGTGTCATCATCGGTGACCATTTCGACCGCAGCCAGGACCTGACCTAGATCCAAAGAGGGCTGAGGTGCCCTCGCATCCAAAGTGTCGAGGTTGGTGGGGGTCAACGTAAACGTCCCTTCATACTCGTCTGGACCGCGAATCCGCTCCGGCACGCCGCAAGGGGACCCTGTACCGGGCATCGCTCGGCGCCGGCTGCCCTCGTATGAAAGTCTCCAGGAGTCAATGCGGAGCAGGAATCGCAGCAGGACGCATTTGTTGAGAGGCGGACGTTGCGTGGCGCTGAACGAGCAGGCCGGGGTAGTGATGCAGGTGTGATCGTGCGAAGCGGTCCGTTCCGTAGAGCGGCTCTTGAACGGGCACCGGCTGGTGCGATAGGGATCGTCACTTAGAAGGGAGCAGGCGGCTCTCCGGCGACCCCAGCCGCTGTTTCACGAACGTCGGGCCTCTTCCGAGGCGGCGTCTTCGCCGCCGAGCTGATCGTCAGCGGAATCGGCGGAAGAACTGCCGAATGTCTCCAACCAGCAGGTCCGGGGCATCGTGGGCGGCCCAGTGGCCACCGCGGTCGAACTCGCTCCAGGAGACGATGTTTGTGAAGTCTCGTTCGGCGAACTTGCGAATCGGGCGGAAGTCGT
>Ga0307416_100000087_pt1 | contig 63419 bp, 52 predicted proteins | sample DK1Cmetagenome_2_FD_203821 | JGI IMG/M metagenome (GOLD analysis project Ga0307416, IMG submission 203821) | Maize rhizosphere microbial communities from greenhouse at UC Davis, California, United States - DK15-C-3 | ecosystem: Host-associated > Plants > Roots > Rhizosphere > Soil | place...
AGTCGAAGGCAATGTTAACAAACTGAAGACTATTAAACGTCAAATGTACGGAAGGGCAAGCTTCGATTTACTCAGGAAAAGACTGGTGTTAGCACCGGATTGACCACCAAAATTGGGGAAGAACCTATGTTTCCGGAAATTAAAGTATATGTTAAGCTAAACTGCATCATGCTATTTAGAATTGTTCTTTTGATCAACAAATTAGCCAGGGGGGAATGAAAATTAAAAGGGAGGTGATAATCATAGAGAAATCGTCATTCCCAACTTGATTGGGAAATCGTAATGCTATAAGCTTTAAGATTAGCTTCGCTGAGCACTGCGTGGTTCCTGCCTGCGCGGGAAAGACGGCCGTTCTTTGGAATCTGTCAGTGGTAGATTATTTCAATATCATTTATTAATGAGACCTTGAAATAAGTCCAATAGCTATCGGATCAGGGTGACGGCTTTATATAAGACGATAAATGAACAACTACATTTTTTCACTCCTGCCTTAAACTTTTAAGTGTTCCATCATTGTTAAACTGAATATCGTAACGTTCGCGGCTGCCGTTAATGCTTGATGGAAACCAGCGCATGCCGTTATCCCAAATTGAAATGTAGGCCGTAGTGGTGGGCTTTGCACCTTCAATCTGGTCAGCTTTATCGTTGTAAATCTGCATTACTTTTTGCGCATCTGCAAAATTTATTTTACTTAAAGGAAATATCCTGCGCTCCACGTTTCGGGCCAGTAAAGGTTTCGGGGAAGACCAGATGCCATCTTTGTATGAATATTCATCTACATATTTAGGATTTTCAGGATGCTGTAAGGCCAGTTTAATAGAGCCATCTTCATAAAAGTGTACAGATTCATATATCACAATTTCTCTATCATGGTATTGTGGTAGCTGCCTTAGTTTCTCTTCTGCCTGTGCTAACGCTGAAGCACTTAACATCCCTTTCCTGGCTTTTGCTACTGGTTTTTCTGTAGTGATATTTTTTGTCCCGGTTTGCGGCAGGTTCATTTCCTTTAAAAATTCATTTACTCTTTTTTGGATTTCCTTGCTGTTAGCCGGTGTTTGCTTTTGTTTCAGCAATTCAATATCATGAAAAAGTTCTTTTGCCCTGTTCTGAAGTTCAGGTGTGTTAACCGTATCGCCATTGATGACTATAAATTTCTCCTGATGATGCGTTGTCGAAGTAGTGGTAGTTGTTTTAGTGGTTCCGGTGTATTCGCCATCTGATCCAAAACGATTTTCTTTATTATATTTTCTGACTAAAGAATCGTTTGGATGAAAAGTTTCATCAACACTTTTTGTGATTTGTTTACAACCAGTGCCAAAGAGGCAGCAAAGCATCATCAGCCAGGAAATATGGATTAAGTTTTTCATCAGAATTCTCCTTCAATTTCGTTTAAATCTTTTTCAAGGGCAATTTTCTGTGGATTTTCTTTTAGGTAAAAAATGGATACATGTTCCTGCTTGGTTATATCCAGATCGAGTAGATTAACAATCTTTTTTAGGTTTGCCTTATGTTTTTGGTTATGTTGATCGGTAAATTCCAGCTCAAAATTAATCATCGGCTGTTCGTTAATATAGGTTCCCGTCTGGCTTACCTTAGTCAACCTGGCATTTGTCCGGATACCTTTAAATTTGATCAGGAACGATTCATTTGGCTTACCCCAAAATTTGCTGAGGATAATAGCGCCTAAAAACCGGTAAAAAAGGAGTACCGCAGGGCAAACCAACAGTGGGTGACCTAAACTCATAAAACGCCAACCCATTCCTGCGCTTTCTGAGAAATAAGAATAAACAAAATAACCAGCAACGATACAGGTAAAAGCAAGCCAGCCCAAATTAACCAGCACTACTATGGTTTTGTTTATGCTCACTTCTGTACTGGCGAAAATAAAATAAGGGACTTTGTTTACTTCCTTATCCAACAGTATGCCCACGGTTTTACCAACCTCATAGCGGCGTTCGTAGGGTTTAGAATCATTTATTGTGGTTTTTTGCCTGATTTCGCTACCTGCCAGATTTTTAAACTGGAGTGTGAGTTCATAAGCATCGTAAGCCGCATTAGGTTTTGACACTTTTACAGCCGCTATAATTTTGGCCTCACGGGGCTCACCGGTATTTTTGAGTTTTTCTATATTACGCTTTATCGAAAAAGTTCGGATTACCCATTTGCGGTAATAACCTATTAAGAGAATAATCCACAATAACACAGAAACCGCTACCAAACTTAACGATAGCCATGGATCGCTTTCTATCAGATTCGACATATTGTCGCTCTTGATGTTATAATATAATAACATCGGGAAGGGAATGGCAAAAAACAACATGTACAGTGTCCAGAATATCGAAAGTCCTTGTTTCATAATTGTTTAGGTTAGACGGATCACAAAATGATGATTTTTCCTTAATTGCGCAGTATTTTGTTTTTATGTGATGAACATTAAAGAATGTGGCTAATTTCTATATTTTCATTTCCCTCGTCATCTGCTTCCAGATATAGCCTCCAGTTTAATTTTTCGGCTACTTTTAAAAATGTTTTAATGTATGGCTGCTGATCTATGTTTTTTCCTTTAGCACAAACAATGGCAATCAAATTGATATACGCTACCTTCTTTGCTGTAGAAACAAAGCTTCCATCTTTTGCCTCAGCCAAAGTAATGTCAACCCAAGAAAAATGACTCGCATTACTCAAAGTCTGATGGTTTTTCTGTACAAAATTTCCAGTTTGCAACAGCGCGTCCATTACACTATTTATTGCTAGTTCTTGTATATGCTCCGGATCACTTTGTATGTTATAATAGTTGTATCTATCGCTCCACATTGTGTTCTTTTTAATTAATAGATCGTATAAAACGAATCTGAACCGTTTTAAAAATTTTCATTTTCACTTCGGCTTTTTTAGCCCCGATCTGTCATTGATTAAAACATCAAAACCTTGGGCATAATTTTCGAAGGAAGAGCTGTTATTTTGGAAATTAAATCAGTTTTTCCAACTTGCTCGGAAGTTCGGGTAGTCCTAAATTTTCTTTAAACTCTTTTATGTTTGTCATAGGGTTTGGATAAGTGAGTACTTGGACTGACAGAATGGATGAATTGTTAAAAAGGCATCTTTTTTACCTCAATGTTATTGTCTTTCGCATATACATCAGCAAGTTTCCACAGCTTATTGTACTTCTCGATAAATGCATCATAGGGTTTGGTATCGAGTTCAGTTAGGGCTTTGTTAATGTTTTCCTCGGGCTCATGCTGATCTATCAATTTGGCTATTTAAGGTGCTCAGTTTTGTAACTTGTTAAAACATAGTTGTACAGTGTTATTGAAGCATCTAGCATAGGTTTCGTGGCTGAAGTTGGCTGTAGTTTTTTTATTTTTTCCAAATTCTTTTCAGCATCCAAAATGGAGTTTTCAAGGTATTTTTCGCAAGTCGTACCAGCTGTGCCAGATACGTTTTTAAGATAAAATTGGTAACCTTCAAAATAGTAAGTGCCAAAACGCGATATATCATTGGCATTTAAGGCTGCCTGATCAAAATATTCTTCGGGGGTATTTACCGTAAAGTTGCATGCGGTGATGGTTAAAACCATCACCATTAGCATGACATTTTTGATGTTGAGGCGCATAAACTTCTTTTTAGTATTTACTAACAAATGAAGATTTGTCTTCGAACCATTTGCCGATAAGTGGAACAGGTTTTAGTGCACCATTGGCTGCATTGATAATCCCCATAATCCAGAGAATGATAAATGCATAACCAACAAAGCCCAAAAAGGATAAAGCAGGTACTATACTGGCAATGATGGTAAATACTATGTTGAAAATAATACTGACAATGGCTAGGCCTAACGACTGCCTTAAGTGATATTTAAGCAAAGTATCAGCTTTATCTTTTCCAATGAAATAAGCTACCAACCAACCGATAAGGGTGATGTAAGAAATGATTGAAAGTGTTTTGTTGTCCATGATTTCTGTTTTTTAGATTGAAATATTATTTAGGTCAAATTTGGGGTTAATCCTCATCCTTTAAAAGAACTTGCCGCCTACAGAGCATCTACTGTGTTCTAATAAAACGTCTACAATACATCTACAGGTGTTTTTAACTTATTGATTATTAGTATTTTGGTTTTATTTCTGTTTTTGATCTTTTAACTACAATTTTATCGAACCTTTAATCTTTGTTAATTTTACGATATGAAGCATCTGGTTTTTAAAAGCATATTACTCTTAATTGGCATCGTTATAGGTTGTTATACGGCTAAGGCGCAAACTTTATTGGATAGTACTGCACTCGATAATTTAAGCGAAAAGGATAAACCAGCCCTGCTTACACAGTTAGCGGAAAGATATAGGATCAATGCAAACTATGCAGCCGCAATTGCAAAGGCGCAACAAAGTGTCAGTTTGGCAATAAAACTCAAGAACTTTACCGAAGCCACAAAAGCATACGCCATGCTGGTTAATATTTATGCAAATACGAAGCAGTTTGCTTTGTTGAAAAAAACGAGCGATACCACTTTATCTATCGGGCAAAAAGCACAACAGACCATTGCCTTAGCTTATGCTTATTACGCACAGGCTTTATTTTACAATGCCATTGACAATAACGAACTGGTAACCAAGTATTGCCAGATGGGGCTTAAAATTTTGGAGAAAAATTCCAGTCCCTATCTTACGGCCAAAATATACTACCAGTTGTATGCACTGAATACGAGATGGGATGATGTTAAAAATGTGAATAAGTATGCACAGGCAGCTACTGAAAACGCGCTAAAAACTAATGATTACAACTTATTGAGCAACTGTTATATCGCGCTGTCGGTAGCGGCTGATTACAATTTTGTAACAACCAAAAACGACTTACAGCGGGATAGTATTATTTACTATTTAAATAAAGTACAGCATCTTTATCAACAGTACCCTCAATATATTGCCCGAAAAACATACGCGATGTCTTGTATCAATAGTGCTGATTATTATTTGAAGTACTTCCCCGATAACGATCAAGATGCGAAGGCCAATGCCATCCGTTACGCCGGTATGGCCAATGCAGTAATGAAAGAAGCCATAAATGGTGAAGAAATTAGGGCAAGCAGTTTGGGGATTTTAAGCGAATATGCCAAAAGAGACAAAAATTTTGTTATGGCTGAAGGTTATCTGCAAGAAGCCTATAGTATATTGAAAACCCAAAAAGCACCTTATTATTATACTTTAATCAATGTTGTAACCTCGCTGTCGAATTTTTACGAGCAACAGGGTAACTCCGAAAAAGCATTGGAATTTCAGAAAAAAGCAACCGAATACAATAGCAAATATTTTGATGAAAAACGGACTTTAAATGCTCAAAAACTGGAGGTACAGTACGAAGCTGAAAAAAAAAACAATGAAGTTCAGCTATTGAGGCAAAGCGAAAAATATGCACAACAGCAGAAGTATCTATACATTGGTATTGCAATCGCTTCTTTGCTTGGCCTGATATTTATGTTCCGTTCCTATCATTTCAGGCTTAGATATTCACTGCAGCGCGAAAAACAGCTGCATCTGGAAAAACAGGATGCTGAATTGCAGATGAAACTCGAAAAAGAAGAGCAGGCGAGGTTAAAGGTAGAGCAACTGCTATTGGAAAGCCAGCAGCAGCAATTGCAGAAAGAGGTAATGGCTAATCAATTACAATTGGAACATAAAAAAGAAATGCTTTTTCAGATCAAAGAAAAGCTCAGCGCCCACAACCAACTGAATATTAATAAAATCTGGAATGAGGAACTGCTTTTGGATAACGATTTTGAGGAAGCAAAATTTCAGATCCAACAGGTACATCCAGAATTTTTCGCTCTGTTAAATCAACGGGCACAACAAAAACTCACCTCACTTGACTTAAAGCTCTGTGCTTACCTCCATTTAAAAATGGATACCAAAAAAATTGCCCAGCTGATGCATATCGAAGCCAAAAGTGTGCGCATGAGCCGCTACCGCGTTAAACAAAAACTGGGGCTTGACAAAGAAGAGGATTTGAATTTATTTTTGCAGAAAATGGCTTAAGCTTTAGTTTTCTAAGTGTTTATCAGGGCGAAAAATAGGTTAGTGCAAATGGTTAAGTAAATTGAACTGTTTTTGTACTTCTGCCAATAGCTGTTCTTTTTTACTGATTATCTTGCGCATTTCCAGCTTGTCCTTTGATAATTGCCCTTGTTGGCGTATTGCTGCATCCCGTATTTTTTCAGTATTTGTTTTATTTTGACTGATCTGTTGCTGCGCAATAATTAAGCGGTCAAAAATTTCGAATTCTTTAACAGCCTTATAATAATTGCTCGTTGCCGATTTTAGTTCGTTGCCATATTTAATATCGCCTGTTTCCAGTACATTTATTTCACTGATGATTTTATCGAATGCCCGTTCCTCTTTGGTTATTGCCTGCTGGGCGCATTTAAAATCGCCATCAATCAGGCACTTTAGTTTCTGCTCATTGGGGCCGTTTTTGCCCAGCATTATATTGAAAACAATCCGTTCCTTTTGCTTCAGGACTGTTTTTAAATGAACTGCCTTTTTAGACTGGCAAGAAGAAACAATCAAAATGAGCATAACCAAAAGGATGTTTCTTTGTATCATAACGGTTTACACAGGATTTATAAATTATTTTCTGGTCAGATCTGTAATTAAAAGTGGATTGTCCTTTTTCAGTTTTTCGATCAGTTCTTGTACAGCACCTATGGTAGGGCTTTTTTTCAAATCTTCTACTTCTGCATTGGTAATGCCAACCAACTGTAAAAAGCTTACTTCGCCATGAGGGGTTTCTATTTTTCCAAGTTCGGGATCTAAGGCAAAAACAAAGCCTGTTATTTCTGTTTCTGTATTTAATCTTATTGGCCCGTTAGCTGGGATAAAATGATTTTCTTCGAACCATTTACCACTCGAAAATACGTAGCGAGCCAGGTTGTTCATAACCTGTATGGCCCAGATAGGATCATTCTCATCATCTTTGAAGGGCGCCAGCCTAAATGTAAACTCAAAGCCCCATTTGCTAAATTCGCCGCCGGCTTTTTCTTCGTTATAATAGAGTTCGCTCATGCCATAACTAATGATGTGCCGATGAAAGGTTTGATGGCTGCTGTCGTAAATGCTGGCGCCATCTATCGGGTCTGTTCCGCCAGCTACATAGTGAAGTCCGCACAGCGGCCCATAATGACGCGCTTCCATACTGCCATATATCTTCTCCAATTGATCATCTATCGCCTGCCATCCAGGTGTATCTTCTGTGGTAAATTGCTGTTTGTAGCTTTCCGGATTCATCATCGTTTTTGTTGAATGTTATTTTGTTAAGCCAGCTCAAAGATTTTTGCCATTTATTTAGCACATTTAATCAATAGCTGTCGTATTTATTCAATGCTGATTTTACAGTTTGTTCATTACATAGGTAAAAGATTCTTCGTTGGTAACATTGTTGTCGGTTTCCGTTTCGCTCTGCGATAATTCCAGTTGCGTATCAGAATTGAATTTTAACTTGAAGAAAATAGCACTGTTGCCATCTTCTCTTATGATCACTTCATCACCTTCTATAGTAAACGAATAACTTTCTTTAGAACCATTTTTCCGGATGTAATTTAGGATGTTGCCCACAAATTCAAAAACAGTTGTGCCACTCGCAAACTTCTCCTCGTTTTCAACTTTTTTGCCATTGTTAAAAGTAACAGACCTGGAGCTTATTACATCCCATTTGCCCTGTATTTTTTGATTATTTAAGTCGTTGTCGCTTATTTTATCTTTTTTGCATCCCGTGAGTGCAGTTATGGCCACAAAGAAAACCAATATATAATGTTTCATAATTTAGTTTTGGAATTTATTTTTTGATGTAAATGGTTTCGTAAGTACTTCTCATTTTAACGTTTTTGGTCGTGAAAAAACTTTCTTCGCTGTGGGCATGCTGCGTATCTGAATAAAACTTCAATTGATAATAGACACCGTTATTGCCGTCTCTCAATCGTATTTCGGTGCCTATAATTGCATAGGTATAAGTAACGTCAGGAGTTCCGTCGAAATAATAAACGACTTCATTTCCCTTATATTCAATTTCTCTTTGGTTGGCTTTATAAGGAGTTGTTTTTTCGGAAACGAGCTTGTTACTCTCTTTTTCGTAAACCTTTTCTACCGCTGAAGTGGCCATCCATTTGCCTTGCAGTTTGGTTACTGTGGCCTCGTTCGGGTTAACTACCCGTTCCTTTTTGCAACCTGCAAAAAAGAATAAGCCGATCAGAGCCATTGTTGTGGTTGATGTTATTTTCATGTTGATTGGTTTAGAATGATTGTCTTCGTTTAGCTAAAGGTCAAAGTAGTTATCGATACTTTAAAATAAATAGTTGTAACAAGACCAATTATTGGTTAGCAGGTTTAGACAGTATAAATATCGTAGTACCATCAATAACAAGTGTTTTTACATAAATGCTTAGCTGTATGGGCGAATTGGCACCAACTGTGGTATAAAAACTTTCAGACGAGCCCGAAATCTGTCCATCCGTAAAAGTAATTTTGCGCGGTTTTTTTACGCCATCAATCGGGATAACCGAAATTTCACCAGATACATTTTTTATACTTCCTCCAACCCACTTCAGTAAAAAACTATCTGCATCCTGCGCCAGTTCCATCATGAGGCTACAGCTGCCGTTATTAATTGGTTTGCTTTCATTCTGAAGGAATGGGTTGCTCACGGAATAGTTTACGCCATAAAGCTTATAATTGTGGCTCGTATTAGCAGTTTTATCCGTTAGTTTTAATTCTAGCTGTACCTGCGGCTCATCCTGGGCTTTAACATTAAAGCAGAATAGCACCAATAATAATAAGAGTATAGCCTGGCAATAACATTTCGTTTTCATAGGTTTTGATTTGTAGTGCTTAAGAAGCGAAATTGAATTTCCCTTCGAATATTTTTCCGATGAGTGGAACAGGTTTTTCCAGCTCGTTGTTGGCTGCTATGATGCCAAGCAATAACAATATAAATGGAATGAATAAAATGAAATAAAAAATAGCGCCTAAAGATGGAATAATCGCTAAGATAACACTGCTCAAAATGCTTAAAAGAATAGATGTGATGATCAGTCCAAGCGATTGCCCAAGGTGATAATTAACCAGTTTACTCTTTTCTGCTGATTTTTTAAACTCCAGGTAAGAAATGATCCAACCGATTATTGTAATGTAGGCCACAATAGCCATTGTTTTCTGTTTCATGTGATTAAATTTTTGGTGAATTGGATAATTCAAAGTTATGGCCGTTTAAACCGTTAGCCAAGAAAAGGCAGGCTACACAGCGACTACCTGTTTTTAAAATAGCGTCTACAAGGAGACTACAAAAGCTGTTTAAACCACTATATCCCATTTATTTGTTGTACTTCTGCTTTTATAAAAGTGTTTCTTTTCTATTTTTGAATATGCAGCTACCACTGAAAACTTTATTAAGTCTCTTTATTTGTCTTTTCCTTTTTAAAAGTGCAGAGGCCCAAAAAATCTATATTGATTCGCTAAACCATTTACTTGCACGAAAGGGTACAAACAAAGAGCTGCGTGTAAACGTATTGTGCAAGCTGGCCAAGGCCAATTTCGAAAAAAACCTGCCACTATCTTTCAAATTGACCGATCAGGCCCTTCGGGTTAGTACGGGGCTAAAGGATGGGAAAAGTAAAGCGATGACCTATGCTACCCTGGTACATTTATATGTTTGGAAAAAAGACATGAAAAATGCTTATCAAAGCCTTGATAGTGCCATGTATTATGCAAAGAAAACTAAAGATAGGGTTACCTTAGGTTTTGTGTGGTTTAGAAATGGCTGGTTAGACCTTATTAATGATGAGAATGATAAATCTATCACCAAAATGTTTAAAGCGCTCGATTTTCTTAAGGGAGAAAGTGCTTACGAATATGAGAGTACCATATATCATTACCTGGCCAGCTTCTATGGATATGGGAACAACCCATCCAAACAACAAAAATATGCAGATCTATGCTATCTAACGGCAGTAAAAAGCCAGCAAGTGGACCTGTTGAATAATGCTTATTTTACCATTGGGCAAACCTTTTTTGACCGCTTTAAGCTAGATACCACAAAACGTAATCTGCTGGATTCGACTTTAAAGGTTTACAAAAAATCGCTTTGGCTCTCTAAAAAACAAGAAGGACGTTTGCTCGTATACAGCAATACCGCAGCAGTAGCGCTAAATACTGCCAATACCTATTTTCAGTACTTTCCGGCAAGCTATCGCGATAGCGCCGAAAAATATGTGGATGTGGCGATTGAAATTGCTACAAAAACGAATTTACAGGAAATTTTATTGAATTGTTACGGGTTAAAAAGTGAATATTACCTACGGGACGGTAATTATGACCAGGCTGAAAAAATATTATTAACTGGTTTGGGCAAAATAGAAGATGGAGTGGTTAAAATGCCGCTCACAAAGTCTAGGATATTTCAGGGACTCTCAAATATTGCCGAGAAAAAAGGAGATCAGGCAGCAGCGCTAAATTATTTTAAAGCATACATTGCGAATTATAAAAAAGCTTTCGACGAAGAAAAAATAAATAACACCGTCAGGATTGAGGCACAATATCAGTCTGAAAAAAAAGAACAGGAAATCGCCTTTCTTCATCAACAAAGTGCTTACACGAAAAAATTAAATGTTTACTACATCATTTCAGGGCTTGCCGGCATACTAGCCTTACTTTTCCTGTTAATCTCCTACAACTACAAACTTAAAGCCTCGGTTAGGAAACAGGAATTGATTGATCAGCAAAAGGATGCTGCAGAACTAAAAGCGCAATTAAAAGAAGCCGAAGCTTTGCAGTTAAAGGCCGAGCAAGCGTTACTTAAAGAGCGGCAGGAGCGGTTGGAAAAAGAGGTATTAGCCGGTAATTTGCAGATTGAAGAGAAAAATGAGCTGCTGGAACTCATATCAGACAAGGTAAACAGTGAGAGCCATCTTTCGCTTGATGAACAGATTAAACGGATTGTGAATCAACAGAAAAGGATGGATAAAGAGTTTGAGGAATATAAGATAGATTTTTTTGACGCCAATCCTGCTTTTTTTGAACGCCTGCAGGAGAAAGCAAATCATACACTTACCCGGCTCGATTTAAAATACTGCTCTTATATGTTGATGGGTTTGACCAATAAAGAGGTTTCCATCCGTTTGGGCATCGAACCCAAGAGCGTGCGCATGAGCCGCTACCGGATTAAACAAAAACTGGGCTTGGGAAAAGACGACGATCTTAATCTGTTTCTTCAACATTTAGGTCATTAATGGTGCTTTAGGCAGCATAGCTGTTTGCCCTTTAGAATCGGAAATATGCTTTGAGCCACAATCCTTCCAGCAGCACGCCCAATATCATTATTTTAGCCCTCTGCACAGATCGATATAATTTTAACACAGATGGCTCTGATCTTAAGGAGATAGAGAATGCACCTAGATATAAAAATCTGTGTTTATCAGTGTACATCTGTGGTTAAAAAGTAAAATTCTTCTTCTTCAAAAGTATCATCGTCTCTCTCTTTTCTTGCGATCAGCAGGTATTTATAGCTCTTTTTCAAAAGCCATTCATGCCTAAAATAAAATTTAAGAGGCTGCTAAACAAATATCGGTGAGGAGTAATTATTCTAAGTTTTTTAATCGTGGTGTTGAGGAGGATATTCTAATTTCTTTATGCTCTTGGGGAGAAGAGAACTTGTAAAAAAGTAGCCAATAAGTGATGGCCATAATCAACATACCTAAGAGCGCACTGATTATATCATTCCTTTTCATACTTCTTTCATAACAAAAAAAATGCCGATACGCCAGTATCAGTCTTAATAATTGGATTTTCACTGTTTTTTAATGATTTCTTAATTTTTTAAGAACAATATTACAAGTCTGATTTTCGGAAATGAGGAGCGCTTTGCATACAGTGTAAACAAAAGAAGCCACTAATAATAGGGCATTTTTTTGTTGCGATAATATATTTCCGCTATACTCGGAGGCAATAAAGTTTTATTTCTCCGGTCATGCATTAGGGTTATCGTTATTTTGGTTGATACTTTCTGTCCTAAATAATGGCGCCTCAACGCAAAATCTCATTGAGACTCGCAATGGACGGGCTGGGCTTAACTGTAGTGTTTGGTAAACCAGGTGAAAATGCCTGAAAGTAAGCGGTCAAAGTCTTCAAATTTTTTAAACTTTTTTTTGCTGAGCAATGTTCTTATTAGGAACATTAAACTATAAAAATATGGCAAATAAAAAAAATGATGTACAGATGCCAAATGCGCATCTTCATGAACTTTTTGTGGATGAATTAAGGGATATACTTGGAGCGGAGAAGCAGTTGCTTAAAGGCCTTAAAAAACTTTCAGAAGCTGCCGTCAGCGAAAAGCTGAAAGAAGCTTTTGAAACCCATTATACGCAAACCGAAGGGCAGATTGACCGGCTGAAAGAGGTTTTTAGTTCACTAAATCTCACTGCGCGGGGTAAAAAATGCAAGGCGATGGAAGGTCTTCTCGAAGAGGCGGACGAAATCATCGAAAGCTTCAGCGGTGAGCCACAGGTGCTTGATGCTGCATTAATTACAGCAGCACAAAAAGTTGAGCACTACGAGATAGCAAGTTATGGAACCCTTGTAACCTTTGCAAAGCTGATGGAGCATGCTGAGGCCGAAGAGTTACTGGCTGCTACACTTGCTGAAGAAAAAGATACCGACAGCCTATTAACAGAGATTGCTTTAACTGAGGCTAATACAGGTGTTACAGCTTAGAACACATTCAAAACGCCACGCTAAACCCAGTGTGGCGTTTTTTAACCGCTTCAGGCTTAAATCGCAGGTTAGGCAATTGAAGCCTGACCTTCAGAACCAAATGAAAACATTATATTCCTATCGCGCCTCCCATGAACAGTTTACGCCCAGCGAACTTTTAAAGCTTGCCGTTTCAATAGAAGTTGCGGGTTCCGACGGCATTCCAGTTCAGACCATTTCCATCCATAGCGCAGCAGGCAGGGACAAAGTGGTTTCAGCTTGCAACACTTCTTTGCGGCTTCCGTAAAAATTCATTCGCTCGGAGAAGATATGTTTGCCTCCGCTATGGGGATAAACAAACATTATGTCCACAGGTATCTCAGCCATTTCGCTCAATGTCATGAAGTTAAGCCATTCGGCACAAGCAAAATATTTAACCACATATAGAAAGGATGCACACAGATATGAAAAATCCGTGTTTATCTGTGTGCATCTGTGGTTAAAAAAGTTAACTTATTCTACGAAAGCCAGAGAAAATTTTTGGCTATGGGCATCCCTGCCCTCCTTTTTAAGTGTTCGCTGATCGTATTTTATTGATGTTTTCTCGATCTGGTTCAACAAACAACTTTTTTTCCACTGTGGTTTTTACGAACCGGTAAAACTTAGGGCGGAGGGCCATATTTGATATTACCGTAAATGCCCGATGAAATTTTGTGAGAAAAGCGTAAAAATTATAAAACTTTTTTTTTCTGCAAAGGTTCTTTTTAATAGCCATCTGCAATAAGTAATAGATTAATAATTACACTTTATGGAAAACAACCTACCAGGAACAATCCCCCAGACCAGTTTGCCCAAAGAAACCGAGCTTCCCAAAAGTACAGATTACCGCGGAATCGCCGGAAAAGGAAGTCTCAGCAGTGATCCGAAGGTGCCAGAATACAGCCCGACATCCAGAGAAGAAGATAATAACGAAGAAACGGATGATAATCCATTGATCCGGGGCATTTAAACTTTTACCTAACAGAACATATATGAAAAAACAAGAAAGCGGTAGCTCACCTAAGCTGAGTACCAAAACGGCAATGGGGGAATCTTCCCCGCTCAAAGAACTTTTTATCGATGGAGTCCGCGATCTTTACTGGGCGGAGAACCACCTCGTAAAATCATTGCCAAAGATGATTTCTGCTGCGACTTCTCCAGCACTTATTTCCGCTATAGACGCTCATCTGAGTGAAACAAAAGGGCATGTGGCTCGGATCGAACAGATTTTTTCACTGCTGGGAGAAAAGGCCGTGGCCAAAAAGTGCGATGCGATGGAAGGATTGACCAAAGAAGGAGAGGGCGTAATTGAAGAAACCGAGGCGGGAACTGCAACAAGGGATGCAGGTATTATATTGGCTTCGCAAAAAGTAGAACACTATGAAATTGCCACTTATAATGGACTTTATCAGCTAGCAACAACTCTTGGCCTTCAAGAGGTAGCAGATATTCTGGAACAAACCCTTTCTGAAGAGAAACTTGCCGACAGTAAACTCTCTGATATTGCCGGGAACGAAATCAATTATAAAGCTGCAGACGAATTATAACATAAATAATGGCAAAAAAAACAACGGCCAGTAGCGGTAAGCCCGCTCAGGCAGGTAACGGCAAGACCAATAAGCTGGAAGACTTTATTGCTGACGGTACCGCGCAAAAAATGACGACCAATCATGGCGTTAAGATAAATGATGATCAAAACTCGCTTAAGGCGGGAGACCGTGGTGCAACGCTATTAGAAGATTTTATCCTCCGGGAAAAAATAACCCACTTTGATCATGAACGGATCCCTGAACGCATTGTGCATGCCAGGGGATCAGGCGCGCACGGTGTGTTCAAGGTATATCAGGACATGTCTGCTCTTACCCGGGCAGCATTTCTTTGCGATCCTGGTGCGGAAACGCCGGTATTCGTAAGATTTTCGACAGTTGCCGGCTCGCGTGGATCGACAGACCTTGCGCGTGATGTAAGGGGATTTGCTGTAAAATTTTACACCCAGGAAGGTAACTTTGACCTTGTTGGCAACAATATGCCAGTCTTTTTTATCCAGGACGCTATGAAGTTTCCGGATCTTGTACATGCGGTAAAACCTGAGCCTGATAACGAAATTCCCCAGGCGGCATCCGCACATGATACTTTTTGGGACTTTATTTCCCTGATGCCCGAATCCTCGCACATGATTATGTGGCTGATGAGTGATAGGGCAATCCCGCGCAGTTACCGCATGATGGAAGGATTTGGTGTGCATACCTTTAGGTTTGTTAATGCCGAAGGGATTGCGAGTTTTGTCAAGTTTCACTGGAAACCACTGCTAGGTGTTCATTCTGTGGCTTGGGATGAGGCGCAGAATATTTCAGGAAAAGATCCCGATTTTCACCGCCGGGATCTTTGGGATGCCATTGAGGCGGGTGCATTCCCTGAGTGGGAACTTGGCGTTCAGATTGTGCCGGAAGAGGATGAGTTTAAATATGATTTTGACCTATTGGATCCCACTAAGATTATTCCTGAAGAACTTGTACCTGTGCAGTGCATAGGGAAAATGACGCTAAACCGGAATCCTGACAATTTTTTTGCAGAAACCGAGCAAGTAGCCTTCCATATCGGTCATGTGGTTCCGGGTATTGATTTTACTAACGATCCGCTGTTGCAGGGAAGACTGTTTTCTTATACAGATACCCAGCTGATCAGGCTAGGCGGGCCGAACTTCCATGAGATTCCGATTAATCGTCCGGTAGTTCCTGTTCATAATAACCAGCGTGACGGATATATGCGCCAGGCGATTAACAGGGGCAAAACCAGCTATGGTCCAAATGGCATTGCTGCAAATGATCCGGCTCAGGTGAAAGCATCAGAGGGAGGTTTTGTATCTTATAATGAGCGGATAGATGCCAAAAAAATAAGGGCGAGAAGCCGAAGCTTTTTTGACCATTTTTCGCAGGCAAGATTGTTTTTAAACAGCCAATCGGAAGCAGAAAAAAACCATTTGATCGATGCCTTTAGCTTTGAACTTGGAAAGGTAAAGATGGTTCCCGTACGCGAACGTATGCTTGGATTGTTGTCGCATGTAGATAAGGGTTTAGCTGCAGCAGTTGCTTACGCACTTGGGCTGCATGTACCTGAAATTCCATTGGCAGCGCTAAATGGAAGCATTCCGGCTGATGGCCTGCCGGGTGATTATACCCCTGAACAAAAAGAAGGAAGTCTCGCAAGATCGGAGGCGTTGAGCATGGCGGATACCGTTAAAGATTCAATCGTCACCCGGAAAGTAGCAATTCTGGCTGCTGATGGCGTGGACGGAAAATCACTAAGTAAAATTAAGGATGGCCTCGTTGCTAAAGGAGCCATTGTACATATCATTGCTCCAAAACTTGGCGAAATTATCTCGGCAGAAGATCAGCACATCCAGGTTGATGAGAGTTTCCTTACCGCAGCATCGGTACTGTATGATGCGGTTTATCTCCCCGGCGGTATAAACAGCTCTGCCACCCTTGAAGCAGAAGCGAACGCTGTTCATTTTTTAAATGAGGCATTCAAGCACTGCAAGGCAATTGCCGCAGATAGTTCGGCCATCCAGGTACTCGAAGCAGGATATTTCTTCAAAAAACTACCAGCAGAGTATTCAGAGGAAACCGTGCTTAGGGAAGGCATAATCGTTACAGACAAGCTTTCGTCTCTTTCAAACCTCTTTCCGCGGATGATTGCCATGCACAGGTTCTGGGACCGAGAGGTGCCAAGAAAAGTGCCAGCTTAGCTGCACAATACATTTTGTTTTAAAATGAACCGGGGCCTGTCCCCGGTTTTTTTAAAGGACGGTTTGCCGTACTAAGGTTAACCCATATTTTCCTGCTCAATTTATTTGTAAAGAACAAATCTTTAAGCAGCTTGATAAAGATCAGTATGGTTTTTTTTTCATATGATGTTTTCGAGGAGTTATTTTTATCAGCTAAAGAAAAGGAAACAATGGTTAATTTATTTGCCACAATAGGGGGAGAGCTCGAAAATAATATTGATCGTTTCAGTCAGGATGTACTGGTTTCCCAGATAGCGCTTTTGCTCAATTATAGCAGCCGATTCTATAACAGGCAGTTCATTACCAGGAAAAATATCAACCATGAGATCATCAGCCGATTGGACAGGTTGCTCGAAGATTATTTCACCGAACATCACGGTGTAAAATCGGGATTGCCCTCGGTAAAATACGTAGCTGATAAATTGAGCTTATCACAACGGTATCTGAGCGATATGCTGCGTTCCCTTACAGGCCTGAATACACAGCAATATCTGCAGGATAAGCTGGTCGAACAATCCAAAAAAATGCTGAGCTCGACTTCGCTTTCGGTAGCAGAAGTAGCCTATCAGTTAGGTTTCGAGCATCCGCAATCTTTCAGTAAATTGTTCAAAATAAAAACGGGCTCCTCGCCCTTAGCCTTCAGGCATTCATTTGATCCTTGATTTTATCTGTATGGTTAAATGTTTTTTATTTTTTCAATTATACCTGATCAATCCTGTTTCCGGTAAGCAAGAGCGAATACTTTCAATGATTAGCCATGCAATGGAAGATTCAGACTTACAATGGGAGGTTGAATTAACTAAAAAGGATCGGAGTGCTGCGGAAATCGCAACGCGCCTGATCGGAAAAACGGATATGTTAGTGGTATAAGGAGGAGACGGAACGGTAACAGAAGTAGGGACTGGTCTTCACGCACGTCTCCACCCATGGCAATTCTCCCAGGTGGGACGGCAAACGTCATGGCAAAGGAACAGCCAAGCCCGCCAATACCATCAGTATAATTTCCCACATATGTATATATAATTATCCCGTGCACAAGTTGACGCACCAATGCTCAGTAATTAACAATCTGTTGATTCAGTGGTTTGGCGTTGTGTATTATGGTTATGTGTGGAAATCCTCGGCAAGCCGTCTGGTAGGATATCTACATTTGGTATATATTATCTGAATTGTCTAAAAAAAGAAGATCAATTTCGATATAGCTGCAATTTTTTCCCGATATTTAAAACTACCCATCGGTTTGTATGGCGGGAAAGACTATCATTAATTACTGATGAAACGAACTGCTAACCTGATAACTTTATCAGTTTACTTTGCGGTTGCTGAATAATACATTGTACATGCAAGAAGATCTAACAACAGGCATAAGGAGGTTCTATTTCTATGAAATTATAGGTAATGGGAATGACAGTGATTTTGATCGGGTTAATGAAATGGCCTCACTAATCTGCGACAGCAGGATTTCAGTAATTTCCTTTTCAGATGGCGCCGAAATTCAGCATAAGGCGATTATAGGGCTCAGCGCTAGTGAAGTACCGGCTATCCTGCCATTATGCGCATACCCCTTAGATAGCCATGAAACCTTTACCGTAGCGGATATTCTTTCCGACAGGCGTTTTAATGAACATCCGGAGGTAGGTGATGGGATAAAGATCAGGTTCTATGCAGGCTATCCCCTTAGAGATACTAACGGGACTGTTCTAGGGTCGTTATCGGTGATGGATACCATGCCAAAGGAAATCACAGCCTCACAGAAGAGACTGCTTTCACTGCTTATTGGAGACATCGAATTCCTCATTCGTGGAAGGGTTAAAAAAGCGGAAAACAGGAATATCAGCCTGCTCTTTGAACATTCTGATGACTTGATCTGTATCCTGGATAAGGACTTGAAATTTAAACGGATGAACCCAAGTTTTGCTACCAAATTTGGTTGGATGGAGCAGGAATTAATATTGAGAACGCTTTTGGATATTGTACCTGCCGATGGACTTAAGGAAGCCAGGAAGATTTGGAAGACGCTTAAAAACCGTGAGCGGCAGGGAAACCCCACGCATCGGATAGCGATAAAGGGTGGTGGGTACAGGATGATTGAATGGACGGCCACATTTGAGGAAGAGGGCGGTGATGTCTTCGCAATAGGTAGGGATGTAACTGCCGATATAGAAAAGAACCAGGCCTTAAAGGTCAGCGAGCAAAAGTTGAAGGTGTTTTTTGAAAGCTCCCAGGGTCTAATGTGCACACATGATCTTAAGGGAAAGTTAATTTCTTTAAACCCCTCAGGGGCAAGATCGCTGGGTTACCGTAGGACGGAAATTGTTGGTAAAAGTCTTTTCGATCTCATTCCTCGGGAAAGGCATGCAAATCTGAGGCAATATCTGGCCGATATAGTTGAAAAGGGCCACTCAACCGGGCACATGATTATTAAGCGTAAATCAGGCGAGGAGCGGTTATGGCTGTACTCAAATATTTTGCAAAAAGATCTTCGGAGCGAGACTTATGTGGTGGGGAATGCGGTGGATATTACTGACCAGAAAAAACTGGAGATGGACTTGATTCATACGAGGGATCTACTTGAGGAGACCAGTGGTATGTCAAAGATAGGTGGATGGGAACTGAACCTCAGGGACCAAAAGCTCCATTGGTCTAAGATAACACGCGAAATCCACGGTGTTCCCGATGGATTTACCCCGACTATTGACAATGCAGTAGCTTTTTATAGGCCAGGAGCCGATAGGAATATAATTTTAAAAGCTATTAATGATTGTATGCGTACCGGACAGGAATGGGATGAGGAGCTTCAGATTACTGATTTCAAGGGCCGGGAAATCTGGGTAAGGGGAATAGGCAAGGCTCAAATGTCAAATCAGATGCCTATAAGGGTATACGGCACAATTCAGGATATAGACGTGCAAAAACGTGCCCAGATTGAAGTTATGGAATCCAAAAAGCTCCTGGATGAGGTGCTCTCGGCGGCCACAGGGGTAAGCATCATTGCAACTGATCTGGATGGGACAATCACGGTATTTAACAAAGGGTCTGAGCGCCTGCTCGGATATACGGCTGAAGAAATGGTTGGAAAACAAACACCCATCATGTTCCATGACCAAAAGGAAGTTTATGAAATCTGTGCCGATTTCAGCTCCTCAGCTGGCATTGAAGTTGCCGGATTTGGTTTTTATGCACAGTGTGCAGACAGCTCAGAAAGGGAGAGGGCCTTCACCTTTATTACAAAAGCTTCCAAACGGGTGAGGGTATCACTGTCTATCACTTCTATAAAAGGGAGCAGTGGCAGTACGATTGGCTACTTGGGTATATCTGTAGACGTTACCCAAAAAGAGGCGATCCAGCGTGAACTCGCCCTTGAAAAAGCGCTACTGATTGCCTTCATCGAAAATGCTCCGGCATCAGTGGCCATGGTTGATACCAATATGCGGTTCTTGATCGCAAGCAGAACATGGATAACTGCCTATACCCAGATCGAAGGTAGTATCAAGGGAATGTCCTATTATAATCTGTTTCCAAACCTTTCAAAGGAGCGGAAAGCGGTGCATAAACAGGTGCTTAGTGGCCTCACAATTAAAAAAGAAGAGGATGTTTATATCAGCCCAAAAAATAAAGAATCACACCATATTGCTTGGGAAATGTCCCCATGGTACACTCCTGATCAATCTATTGGCGGAATGATGATTTTTACGCACGATATTTCTGCAAGCGTCGAGCACCGTCAGGAACTCACAGCGGCAAGGTTGCGTGCAGATTTTGCCAACTATGCAAAATCTGAGTTCCTGGCGAATATGAGCCATGAGATCAGAACCCCACTTAACGGCGTAATCGGCTTTACCGATCTGGTATTGAAAACGCAGTTGGATGATACCCAACACCAGTACCTTAAAATTGTCCATCAGTCGGCCAACGCCCTGCTGGGAATTATCAACGATATCCTTGATTTCTCAAAAATCGAGGCCGGTAAGTTTGAACTTGATATCTATAGGTGCGATCTGTATGAAATTGCATGGCAGGCCAGCGATATCACCAATTACCAGATTCACACTAAGAACCTGGAGATGCTGCTAAATCTTCAACCGGGCCTGCCAAGGTTTATATGGGCAGATGCCCTGCGGCTTAAACAGGTGCTGATCAATCTGCTGGGAAACGCGGCAAAATTTACGGCAGAAGGGGAGATCGAGCTTAAAATCGAATCAGTGCAGATTAAGGAGGATAATCATCTGCTGAGGTTCTCTGTTAGAGATACCGGGATCGGGATTGCGAAAACCAAGCAGATGAAAATTTTTGAGGCATTTTCACAGGAAGATTCCTCAACAACAAAGAAATACGGCGGTACTGGATTAGGGTTGGCCATCTCCAATAAGCTGTTAAATATGATGGATAGCCAGCTTCGACTGGAGAGCGAGCCAGGCAAGGGAAGTACCTTTTACTTTGATGTAACCATGCAATGCGAACAGGGAGAGCAAGTTGAATGGATAGGAATGGAAAGCATCAATAAAGTTCTGATAGTCGATGATAATGACAATAACAGGCGGATATTGGCCGAAATGCTTGCACTTAGAAACATTTCTTCCGATCATGCAAGAAATGGTTTTGAAGCACTTCATCTGCTGGGAGAGGGACAGGCCTATGATGCCGTTTTACTCGACTATCACATGCAATACATGGACGGATTGGAAACTGCAGCTAAGATCAGGGAAAATTTTCCATCCGAACTCGGGGAAATCCCATTGATCCTACTGCACAGTTCATCGGATGACGGAAAGATTTTCAAAGCCTGCAATGATCTCCGTATCGGTAACAAATTGCTAAAACCGATCAAAATGACCGATCTTTACCTCGCCCTAACCAGGATAAGGACACGCGAGACATTCCATCAGATCCCTCAGAATTCTACCTCTTTTCACACTGGGCAAAGCACGGCATACAGATTCTTAATCATTGAGGATAACGAGGTAAATCGGTTTCTTACCCGTACCCTGCTGGAAAAAATAAACCCAAAATGTCTTATAGTAGAAGCGGAAAACGGAGCTTTGGGAGCCGCCGTTTTTCAGGACGAAGTTTTTGACCTTGTTTTCATGGATATACAAATGCCTGAAATGAACGGATATGAGTGTGCCAGAAAAATAAGGTCGCAGGAGGAGGGCACAAGGGTTCCCATTATTGCCCTGACAGCGGCAAACGTGATGGGCGAAAGGGAGAAAAGTATTGAGGCGGGTTTGGATGATTTTATTACCAAACCGGTTTTGGAAGAAAATATAGCTGCAATAATTGATAAATGGTTGTTCAGGAAGGAAGAACCTTTTATGGATAAAGCGATAGGCCACCCCCATTTTGACATCAACAGACTAACGTTATATTTTGACGGCGATAACGTAAAGCTGCACGAGATTATTGGTATTGCCATAAACCAACTACATGCTGCCCTCGAAGAGCTTGATAGGGAAATCCGGCCTGCTGATTACGAGATGGTGATTTCGTTGGCACATAAGCTCAATGGAATGTCAAGTACTGCCGGGCTAGAGAAGCTGGTGATGATCAGTGCGAAACTACAGGTCATACCTTGTTCCAATTTTGCCGCTTTCTCGCAGGCTGTGGCGGAATTAAGGGAAACCATTGCTTCCACAATTCCTGTACTGGAGAGGTATACCGGTTAAGATATCCTTCGGGTATATTCCGAAGCATGGAATCACCAGAACAGCTGATAAGCAGGGCTGAGCCAGTGGATGACATAAATTTAAGCTTCTGTTAGCTGAAGGATCTTCTCGCATGCCTCGGCGTATTGGGGCTGCCACCAAGTAGCTGCATAGGTCCCGATCTGGGATGCGCCCAGCAAGCTCAGGGTTGTAGGGTTCAAACCGCTGCATTCTTGGTTGACGTTAAGATTCTGTACAAACGATGCTCCATGATTTAGTTTAAAGAAATCAGATAATAAATCGAACTGTTCAAAGTACTTGTTATCAAACACAGAGGTAGTTCCTTATACTTCTGTGTTTTTGAAACTCGATCAAGCTTTACACCCTTTAGTTGTAGTTCAAAACTTGTAGTTGTACGCTTGAAGTCCCTGGGTTCCATTTTCTAAAATTATGGGCTTTCCCCCCGCTCGATGGAAAGTGGTTTGCAAGCGCTTTATAGCTTTAAATGCTCAATTCGGTACTATTTATCAAGTGTTTGCATAATGCATATTTCTTTGATCACTATTTCTGATTGCATTCGTATTGTTTAATTATCCATTGAAATGTATTAACTTTGAAAGGAGTCATCCAAATAACTTTAAACATGAGGGTATTAATTGCTGAAGACGATGAGTTAATGCTCAGGACAGTCGAATTTCGTTTAAAAAAAGACGGACATGAGGTTATTCTGGCGCGTGACGGACGAGATGCGTTGCAGAAAATAGATCTATATCAACCTGACCTGATTATTTCCGATGTGATGATGCCTTACCTGTCAGGCCTGGAAATAGTAGCTGCGGTGAGAGAAAATCGCCAAACACCAATAATTATCCTTTCTGGAATGGGACAGGAGGATATCGTACTTGAAGCTTTTCGTTTAGGTGCGGATGACTATTTAACGAAGCCCTTTAGTCCTAACGAACTATCTGTGCGGATAAAGCGGTTTGCAGTAGTTAATCAGAGATGATTTTTTTTGAAGTACTGCTATCATTTTTCTTCGTGCTGGCGATCTGCCTGATCACATTTCTTTCTTTTTATTTATTTCTTAGAAAAACCTGGAGAAGGGAATATGTTAAGTGGGACATGATGATAGATATGTTACTTCGTAAAGCTATATTCTTTCATGAGGACAATGCCGGGCAACTGGCTTCAATTCCAGTAACCCGACGGTTAAAAGCCAACCTAAGGAACAAGAGGTTCTGTAAGCAATTTGTGAAAAAGATTATTGCAGCAAAGCGCAACATGTCGGGACGGTATGGCGAAAACCTGCGTCATTTATACATTCAGCTTGGTTTGGATAAAAAGGCACTTCGATTACTGGAAAGTCGAAAATGGCATGTGCGGGCTTATGCTATTCAGCAGATTGGAACGATGAGCCTTAAAGAGCAGCTCACCAGGATATACCGTTATACCAATAATAAAAATGACCTGGTTCGTATTGAGGCACAGATTGCCGTACTGAATCTTTTTGGGTTCGAAGGACTTCGTTTCCTTGATATAATCTCGTACCAGATGACGGAGTGGCAGCAGATCAGGCTTTTAAAAGAATTGTCTACAGTACCACAGGCCGAGTTGACAGGGATTGACAAATGGCTAACCTCCGGCAATCCGAGTGTTGTCATTTTTGCCCTTAAATTAGTCCGAAATTATCATCGATATGAGCTTTATGAGAACACTGTAAGTTGCCTCGATCATGGCGATGCCAGTGTGCGGAAACAGGCGATTTCAACATTAACCGAAATCTATACAGAAAGTACATCAGAAGAACTGCTGAGCAGGTTCGATGCCGAAATCTACAAAAATCAGATCGCTATCATGAATGCGATCGCAGTGATTGGGGGTGTGCAAAATGTTTCAACGCTGCTAGGTTACCTGGGAGCCGAGAAGCACGAAATGAAATTTGCGGTTGCGCGCGCGCTTGTCAATGGAAGTGCTACTGGCCTTGAGTGCCTGACTAACGATTCCAGATCGACAACTTACCCCTTAAGAGACATAATTTCTCAACTAAAAAGCGAGATTAAATGGTGAGCTGGCAATCGTTTTTAACAGATTTTTTTACTTATGGGTTACTAACCTATTCATTCTTACTTCTGTCCTGCTACATATTTATTGCGGCGTTTTCGATGGGGGAGATCCGCAACTACCTGCGTAAAAATAGTTTTACAGATTATGGCGTGCTGGCTGGTTCCAGGCAGGCGCCAAGCATCAGTATTTTAGCGCCAGCGTATAATGAGGGGGCGAACATTATCGAGAATGTGCGGTCTTTATTATCCATCAATTACACTAAGCTTGAAGTAATTATCATTAACGATGGGAGTAAAGATGATTCGTTATCAAAGCTGATTGAAGTTTATGATCTTTATAAGGCTGACTTTTTTATTAACGGCCAGATTGAAACCAAGGATGTTAGAGGCGTTTACAGAAGCAGAAAAGCTGTTTATAAAAAGTTAATCGTTGTTGACAAGCAAAATGGCGGAAAGGCAGACGCCTTAAACGTTGGTATAAACGTTTCAAGCAACGATTATATTGTTTGCATCGATGTTGATTGTATCTTAGAGCAGGATGCTATTCTGAAACTGGCCAAGCCATTTTTAGAAAACACAAAAGAGCGAGTGATTGCTACGGGAGGGGTAATTCGTATTGCCAACAGCTGTATTGTGGAAAATGGGCGTTTACTCAAAGTTAAGCTTCCCAGGCAGTTCCTGCCACGTGTTCAAACGCTGGAATATATTCGGGCTTTTTTGCTGGGCCGGATGGCCTGGAGCCGCTTAAACGGTTTGCTGCTCATATCAGGCGCTTTCGGCGCATTCGATAAAGAGATCGTGATGAAATGCGGAGGATATAATCACAAAACAGTAGGTGAGGATATGGAGTTGGTAGTAAGAATGAGGCGGTACATGGAAGAACAGGGTATTGCTCACAAAGTGAGCTTTATTCCCGATCCGCTGTGCTGGACAGAGGCGCCATCGACCTTTAAAATACTGGGGCGACAGCGAAATCGCTGGACCCGGGGCACAATAGAAACCCTGCAGATGCATAAAGTTATATTTTTTAATCCCAAATACGGCCTTTTGGGTATGATTAGCTATCCATATTGGTTTTTCTTTGAATTTTTGGCTCCTTTAGTAGAGTTTTTCGGATTTATCGCTTTTATTATCCTGGCCAGCTTCGGATTGATCCAATGGTCCTTCTTTCTGAGCTTATTGCTTTTTATATTCAGCTTCGGGTTTTTATATTCAGTTTTTGCAATATTGATGGAGGTGCTCACTTATAACCAATACAAAACGAACAGAAACCTTTTGCTTTTAATTCTTACCGCATTTCTGGAGCCATTGATCTTCCATCCATTTGTGGTATGGTCGGCTATTAAAGGCAATATCGACCTATTAAGGAAGAAGAATTCCTGGGGTGAAATGACCAGGAAGGGATTTACAAAAGAAAAAGTTTAATATGATCAGCCGTTTTAAATCAGCAACCATAGTTTTTCTGCAAACCGCCCTCGTTTGGCTTATTGCTTTAATTGTGATCAGGGTTGTAGAAGTACTGGCTAATGGATTAATCCACCAATTCCCGGTTAAGCTATTAAGTTTTATGTTGTGGTCATGGCTGGCAGATCTGAGCTTTTGGCTTAAATGGCTGATTTTTGAATTTATTCTATTTGTTCCGCTGTTTTTTGTGCATGCCCAACTGGCTAAAGTTAGCTTTAAAGTATTTGTTGCCATTACCATCTTCATTCAACTGGTTCTATGCCAGTATTTCGCTACGGCCCTGGTACCCTTGGGCGCAGATTTTTATGGTTACTCTTTCGCGGATATCAAGCAAACCGTTGGTGCATCCGGTACGGTAAGCCTGCCGTTAATTCTAGGTTTTTTATGCGTGATTGTGCTCCTGGTCGTTGCACTTAAGCGATTACCTAACCGTATCAAGGTTCCGTTATGGCTGGCCTGGGCCTTACCTATACTATCTGTTTTTTATTTGATGACCAATGGCGAGGGACATCTTTTCAAAAAAAACTTTGAAAACCTTTTTGTCAATAATCTCGCGCTGAACAAGGCCGATTACTTTTTTAGCAGCTCTTATATTCATTTTTATCCAGGGGATGGGGATGTGGATATTTATGCCGATGCCTACATTGGAGATTATGGCGACAGTAGTATAGCGCCCACAACTTTCAGCTACCTGGGTGGCTCGGAATACCCGTTTTATAGGAAAGCTAATGATCGTGATGTGCTGACACCATTTTTCAATAAAGCCAACAGTAAACCGAATCTAGTGATCATTATCGTTGAGGGCTTGGGCCGGGCGTTTACCAATGAAGGTGCCTATCTGGGAAATTTCACTCCATTTATCGATTCATTAGCCAATAAAGGCCTTTACTGGAAAAACTTTTTAAGTGCTGGTGGTCGTACATTTGCAGTCCTCCCATCTTTAACGGGATCTCTGCCTTTCGGTAAAAATGGTTTTCTTGATCAGGGACAGCAAATGCCAGATCATCTTTCTTTGTTCAGTTTACTAAAATTCAATGGCTATAAAACTTCGTTCTATTATGGAGGAGACGCAAGCTTCGATAATATGAACCTGTTTCTTCAAAAGAACAGCGTGGATGAAATCAGAGACCTTAAGTCTTTTTCGGCAGGCTACCCCAAACTGCCGGCAGAAAATGGATTTTCATGGGGATATGGAGATCAGGAGCTGTATAAATACTATCTGGCAAACAGGCCTTCAAAAGCCGCTAAACCTGCAGAGCTGAACGTAATTTTAACAGTCACCACGCACAATCCTTTCCTGATTAATGAACAGGAAAAATATAATTCCAGGTTTGAACAGCGGATGACGGACTTGGGATTCGACGAAGCAAAGAAAGATAATTATCGCAATTACAAAAAACAGTATGGCACTATTTTATATGCCGATGATGCTTTGAGGAGCTTTTTTAACAGTTATAAGAAAAGAGAAGACTACAGCAATACCATTTTTGTAATTACAGGGGATCACCGTATGCCAGAGATCCCGATGAGTAACAAGATCGACCGCTATCATGTGCCACTAATTATTTATTCGCCACTGTTAAAGCGTAATGCGCAATTCGCATCTATATCTACACATTTCGATGTGACGCCAAGTTTGCTCGCGTATCTTCAGTCAGGCTATGGCATAGACCTGCCCAGCGCTGTAAGCTGGCTCGGATCAGGACTTGATACTGCCCGCTCGTTCAGGAATGTGCATAGTTACCCACTGATACAGACCAAAACCGAGATGGTCGATTTTATCCAGGGTTCCTATCACCTCAACGGCACATCGCTTTATCAAATAGGCGACAATATGCAGGAGGAGTTAGTAACTGATGAGGTGGGTTACGAACGCATAAAAAATGCCTTCGAAAGTTTTAAACGGAAAAATATAGGTTTGGGTTCAAAGGCCAGGATGCTGCCACCATCGGTAATTTTAAAATATCGGCCGACAAAGAAATAGCTATTGGTTATTGTACTCCCGTTCCTGATCAAGGATGGTGGTCATCATCGGGCGATAGAAATTCCAAAAAAAGCTGGATCGTTCCATCGGGTTGCTGGTGTCGTAGAATAACCATTTGAAAGCACTTATTCCTTTGAAGTAAGAGGAAGATAGGCTTACCGGGTTGTCACAGAAGTCTCCGGAGAAATAATAGAAGCGATAATCGGTTTCTTTGTGCATCAATACGGCAGGAAAAACAGCACTGAGGCCATTTGCTTTCAAAAGCGCCTGCCCCTTTTGGTTAACATCCATCCGGAAGCTGGCAACCTGGGTATTAATCGCTTTGTTCGGCTGAATGACGTCAAACCAGAATGCATATTTAATCTTCTCGGGCAAGCCCAGTACTTTTTGTCCGTATTCACCACTGATAATATGTGGCATAGGGTTTTTTAGGTCGCGGCCATCCTCCAGGATAATGACCCTGTCCTGATCGCTAACCAAAGCAATGCCCGACTTTTTAAAAGGCCAGCTGTTGTTGTTTGCCCGTTTATAATTATTAATGAGCCACCGCGGCAGTTCCTTATTTCTTGCCGTATCAAGGCTTTCAAAAAAGCGGCCTGTCCAGCCGGTCCAGTGCAACGAGAACATATCCTCAAACTGCTTTCTGGTTTCTTGGCTTGTAGGGCTTCCTATGCTATTAAATTCTGTGATAATGAGCTTCTTTTTCTGCTTCATCTGCTTTAATAGCTCAATATCCTGGCTGCTCATCCCGCCATAAACCATTCCGGACCGTTCGTTATTATTTTTTTGGGTATACCATTCGTTTCGGTAAATGCCGTAGGTATCCGTAAAATAAACCAGGTTAACATCCTCACTTAATTGCTGTAGCTGATCATGGTTAAACCGCTCCAGTCCCTTCAGGCGGAATTTTTCTCCCTCCAAAGGGAAGAAACCAAAATAATCGTGGTCAATTTTATAAAACTTGCTTGCTGTTTTCGTTAGTTTCTCATGATTTAGAATCCATAGGAAGGAGATATGTTCCTGTCCTGCAGGTGTAAGAACTGTTTTATCGATTATGGCAGCAACCATTTTGGTTCTGGGGCTTAAATACCAGCAGAGCCACATCGTTAATGGAATGCCGGCGGCAACAGCCAGAACAATCCATAGTTTCTTTACCTTGCTTGTCATTAGAAACGTCTTATGTAGCCAATCCCGAGATCAAGTTGATTGCCTTTGGTGTCAGGCCTGTATTCCTGGTTCTCCAGCCCGAGGTTAACGATGAGGATATTAAGCGATTTAAACGCTTTTCGGTAACCGAGCGTAATGTTGTTCGATCGCAGCTTGTAAGCCGTGTTCCCAATTAAAACATTATTTTGCGGGTCATCTGGCGATAAACCAGTGCCCAGGCGAAGGCTAAAATAATCATCGGCACCACCGAAATAGTAACGGGTGGTTAAGGCGAAAGATTGAGAGACCTGATCGTTGGAAGGGGTTAAAAAAGTCCGGAAATTAAACCAAAAGCTTTTGTAGTATTTCCCTATTGATGCGGTATAGCTCCAGGTTGATTCGCCAAAGGTTAAATAGCGAAATCCAGCTTCCGCTTCAAAGCTTGCCGGTAGGTTAGCATACAATGAAAAGCCTGCACGGTAGTGAGGAAACACGCCTACGTCGTTAGAGTACCCGCCACTGATATAGGCCTGAAAGGTGTCTGATATACGCGGATATGCATCTACTTCGAACTGAAGGCCGTTGCGGTTAAAACGATTCGCATAGTTTACTCTTCCGGTAACAGAGCCCAATTTGGTTTGCCTGCTATAGTCTATACTTACAATGTGCCAGGGATCATCGAATTGTTTATCGAAGTATACAAAGTCGTAATTCAGGCCTATTCTGTTTTTGGAAGAGTTTTCCCTTACTCTTGCGGCAAGTGTTCGCGCTTCGGTAAGGTTGGGCGATCGTTTTAGCACCTCTTCAATAGTTGCATTCGCTTCGGTCCATTTTTTTAAGCTGTTGAGTATTTTAGCTTTCAACAGCAGGAGTTCATCGTCCGTAGGATGGAAAGTAAGACCTTTATTCACGTTGAGCAGGGCCTTTTCATTATTGTCTTCCCAAAATTCGAGTGTAGCATTAGCAAGATGTGCATCTTTGTTATCGGGCTGTTTTGCCAAAACCAGGGTGAAAGCTCGCCTTGCACTATCGGGCTGCTTGCTCCAGGTGTAAACCCTGCCTAAAAAAATCCTGATATCTGCATAATCCGGACTTTTAGCCAAAGCCTTTTTGCTGAGTGCAATGGCCTTAGGATAGTCTTTTGATTCGAAGGCTGCAGTTCTTGCCTGAGTAAATAGCTCGTCTGCACCGCCTTGCTGCGCTTTCGAGAATTTGGATAATACCAGGGCCAATAATAACAATGAATAAAATTTGGGCTTCATGATAGCATAAACTAGATTTTTAGCAGACAGAAAATTACGCATGGCGTTGAGGAAGTTCAATGCGGAATACTGTTCCCTGTCCTTTTTCAGAGGTGATGAACATTTCACCCTTTAGTTTATCGATGAGGTGTTTTACCAGCGATAAGCCAAATCCGTAACCTTTCTCACCTCCGGTGCCTTGTTTTGTGCCAATGCCTCCTGTTAAGATTTGCACAATTTCGTCTTCCGTGATCCCGACTCCGCTGTCGGCAACCACGATACGTAAAATATTTGTTTCCGGCTTCACCACCACATCCAGGTCTACGGTTATTGTACCCCCGCTGGGGGTAAATTTTACCGCATTGGAAATCAGGTTCCCGTTAATCTGCAGCAGCTTGTTTTTCGAAAAAACAATATTTTTTTTGTCCGGGTTAATACTGATATTCAGATTGATCTTTTTGCAGGTTGCCTGCGGTTCGTAAAGCTCCTGAAGCTTGGTGCGGAAACTGCTGAGGTCAAATTCATTTACACCTGGAGCTCTCACTTCATCATTATCGGAAAGTATTTCGTCGGCAAGATCTAAAATTGATTTACTTCCACTATGAATTAATTTGATAAACTCAATTACCTGATCCAAATTGGCACTTTTTCCTTGCTCAGTAATTATTTCAGATAAACCTATTATCCCTGCGATTGGTCCGCGGATATCATGAACAACTTTTTTGGTTGATTCTTTAAGATCTTTTAAATTATTTTGCAGCAACTCCATGGTCTGATAGGTTTTTATCCTGTTCATGATCTCTGCAGCAATGATCTTCAGTAGCTCGATCTTCTCCGGACTCAGTGTTTTCAATCCGGTATCCAGCACACAAAGGGCACCGATGTTTAATCCGTCGTTATCCTTAAGTGGTACACCAAAATAATAGCGAAGGGACAGCGGAGCACCGACATAGAAATTTTTATTGAAGCGGTCATCTGCCGAAAGATCCGGTACCTCGAACTGATCATTTTGTGTAATCGTGTATTGACATACAGACTCTTCCCTGGTCATCTGATGTAAATCAAGGCCATGTCTGCCTACCGTCCACTGGGTATAGGCGTCGATGAGGTTAACCAATGAGATTTCTGTGCCAGCTACTTTCGCGGCCAGATGGGTAAGGTCTTTAAAACTTTCAGACAGGCTTCCGTAATCAATATCGAGATCGGACAACCTTAAAAGCCTTTCGGATTCATTATATGGTACAGGATAATTTATTTCAGACATGGGCTATGTTTCTAATGTGGAAATGACCATTTGCATGATATATTAGGCGTACTATTGTTATATAAAAAACATGCCGAAGATACGGTTTTGATGGCAAAAGTTTAGAAACACAACCTATATGTTTCATAATTATATTCTTATAGGCAGGAATAGCAGAATATTGAACATGAACTTAAACATCCCGATCGTTCCGATATAGATGCATACCAATATGATGAGCATCAATGGCGCTTTTTTTAATGACCATTGAACGCCGTGTGAATATTTCGAGGTAACATTATTGAACCAGGCATTGAACTTGAAAAAGAATTTGTTCAGTCCGCGGGAATCCGCTCTTATCTCCGATTTGGTAAGCAATAGTGAGCAGAGCGCCGGGGTAAGGGATAATGCGATGAATGCTGAAATCAATACTGAAATTGCGATCGTAACTGCAAACTGTTGATACAACTGCCCAACCATCCCAGGGATGAAACAACAGGAACGAAAACTGCAGCCAGGATTAGGGCGATTGCGATCACGGGTCCTGTAATATCTTTCATCGCTCTACGGGTGGCTTCCTTGGCTGATAGACCATCATGATCCATATAGTGCTGCACGGCCTCCACTACAACAATGGCATCATCAACAACGATACCGATAGCGAGTACAAAACCAAACATGGTTAATACATTTACGGTAAATCCTAATAAGTTAAAGAAGATAAACGTTCCGATAATGGAAACCGGGATGGCCAGCACAGGTATTAATGTCGCTCTCCAACTTTGTAAAAAAAAGAAAACAACTATTGTAACTAATATCAGTGCCTCTACAAGCGTATGGATTACGCCATCTATCGATACTTTAACAATGGAAACTGACTCATAGCCTATCTTATAATCCATGTCATCAGGAAATGACTTTTTTACTTCTTCAAGTGCCTTTACAATTCCCTCATAGGTCTCCAATGCATTGCCACCAGGTGTCTGATTGATCCCCATCATCGCTGAGGTCTGACCATTGAGTTTTGCTGTAATGTTATAAGCAAATTCTCCTAGCCCTACACGGGCAACATCTTTTAAATGAACAACGTTTCCGTCAGCAGAGGTTTTAACGATAATATTTTCAAAATCTTCTACTTTATTTAGCGCACCGTCCATGACCACTGAAAATTCAAATGTCTGATCACCCTTTAAAGGTGGTCCGCCTACACTTCCCCCTGGGATAATTGCGTTCTGTTCTGCGATAGCGGTAGAAATGTCGGATGGCGTAATGCTTTTGGCTGCCATCTTATTGGCATCGATCCAGATACGCATACTGAAGGGCTGGCCAAACGACATCACATCGCCCACACCCTTTACCCGTAAAAGTGCATCTTTGAGATATAAGTTTGCATAGTTCGATAGATATTTGCTATCGTAGGTTTTATTCGGGGAATATAAACCCAATACCAGCAATAAATCCGTAATTGCTTTACGTCAATGTAAGAAAGCCCTGTAAAACAACAGAAAAGAAATATGTCCCTAACTTGTTCCAGCCTCTCACTTACCATCGGTTTACGGGCAATCTTCTCCATTTCCTCTTCGTTCAGGCATACTCTCTCGACTGGCTTAACCTTGTTTTTGTAATTCAAAAATGGATTAAAGGACATCCATTCGTTGGAAAGACATATTCTGATAATCTTACCGAAATTCTTCATGTACTTTACTGTGGAGTTGTTGTTGCATTTCCTGACCGACCGCAAATAAAAATCATACTCGGTAATAAACTCATGGTTCACCTTTTTAAGCTCTACATCACTTACAGAATACTTCCATTGCAAAAAATCCTCAGTGTGTTTAAGGGAAGTGCGGTATCTTTGAGCTGTGTCTTTGGTATACTCGGTCCCTACCAGAACTTCCATCTTACGGTTATGCTCTGTGAAGACCCCGATCAATGTGGTCTGCTTCTCTTCTTTTCCCTGGAACCTGTCGCGGATGGCTTCCGCAGTAATCAGGTTGTCGCATAGGGTAAGCTGACGGTGCGCTTCATAGACCTTCATCTGCAGGTCCGTTAGGTAGGCGTTCAAGGACCTTGCATCCTCTTTTTTCCATTGATCCGACCGGTGGCAACAATCCATTTCTCCGGTTCACAGGATCTTCCTGTAGTGATTTCGGATCTTTTACCATCAACAGTAATCCTCATGTAGATTGCTACAGGGCCGTTTTGATAATTTTTTACTTCTTCAGATAGAAGAGCAAGCTGAAATTGGTTTTCATAATGTCTTACATTAATGGTTAACAAATTTAGCTTTGCAGTATTCAAAAGTCAAGATGTGTATTTTCTGAACATTTTGATGGTCAGTGTTTTATAATGAAATTCGGTGAGTCATTTCAATTTTTCGTTTTACTCACCGAATCACTCACCAGAACTATGCGAATTCATGCATGTTTTGTGTAGTGCCGAAAACGAAAAAAGCCTGCTATCATACGATTTGCAGGCTTTTGTTGGTTTTTGAAACCATTTCAGCGGAGAGTGGGGGATTCGAACCCGCGGACCCTTTAACAAGTCAACAGTTTTCAAGACTGCCGCAATCGACCACTCTGCCAACTCTCCGCTGCAAAAGTACGAACTTGAAGCAAATCTGCAAATGATTTTCATTCAAATATTTGCATAAATATCTTAAGCGTTGCTAATCATTTAGTTAGCTCGCATAACAACCTTCAAAAAAACAAATAATGGACCAATAATGGCCATTTTAGATGCAGTTTTGGGTTTTAGGTTTGAACTAAAGCGCCTGTTTCGGGTAAATTTTTTCCCGGTCTACCGATAAAATTCCGTTTCCCTCAATTACAAAACAAACGAGTCCGATTAATACGGAAACTGAAAACCAAAATTCTGAATAGGGTTTAAAAATACCACCAGAAATATTTACAAAGAATACCGCCCCGATCAATATTGGTAAATTAACCAGGCAGAATACACGGGTATGTGTGCCCAGGGTAATAGCTAAGCCCCCAATAAGGTGTAACATAATGATCAGGTGGGCCAATAAGCTAATGCTCACAGCGGTGCCTAAGAAAGCGCCCCTCATTAAATTACTAAAAGCAGGCATATTGATGTAAAAATCGATACCCTTCCAAATTAAAATAAGGCCTAATAAGATTCTAAAATAGTCTAACCATTTTGGGTGATGGTGATCGCCCCAGATCTGGATTTTCTTTAGCATGTTCATAACTTCTATATTTTGGTTATGACAATTTACGGAAAAATTAAGAAAATAACAATGCTTAACTATTTGATTTTAAGGCTTTTTTTTATCAACAGTTTTACTGTTAACATAGTCGGTTGGCGACATGCCAAACTGTTTGGCAAAGTTTCTTCCAAAGTGAGATTGAGAACTATAACCAACCATTTCTGAGATTTCGTAAATTTTTAGTATCCCCTCATTTAAAAGCTCGGCAGCTTTTTTTAGCCTGGCCAAATTAATCAGTTCGTTTGGACTAAGGTTAGAGATGGATTTAATTTTCCGGTATAAGGTTGGCCGGCTCATGTTCATCTTTTCTGCTAGATGTTCTACATCCAGATCCTGATTGCTGATGTTCTTGGTAATGGTATCCTGTAATTTTTCTAAAAACAGTTCATCAGCCTTTGAATAAGCAATACTTTTAAGGTGGAGAAGAGGGGAACTCGCGAAATATTCTTTGATCTTGTTCCTGTTTTTAATCAGGCTCGCTATCTGTACCTGTAAAAACTCGGGAGAAAAGGGCTTTTCTACATAAGCATCGGCACCCAGTTCCAAACCTTCAATTTTAGATTGCAATGAATTTTTTGCGGTAAGCAGGATAACGGGAATATGGCTGAATTCTAAGGTTGATTTTACTTTTGCACAAAATTCGAAACCGTCCATTTCTGGCATCATTACATCGCTAATAATGAGCTGAACAATTTCACGCTGTAATATTTCTAATGCTTCTATACCGTTTCTGGCCTGTAGTACATGGTATTTTTCTTCCAGGTCATCCGAAATGAAATCAAGAATATCTTCATTATCATCAACCAGTAACACTACAGATCTTTCCATATCTTCAGCATCTTTTATGATCAGCCTGCCTACAATTTCTTCCATTTTCCGTTCAAGTTAAATTCTATAAGTTGATGGATAGGCAATTCTAATACAAATATATTAAAATCATGATCATTAAAATCTAAATAAAGCTCCCCGCTATGCAGTTGAGCAAGCGATTTTGAAATCGATAAACCTATTCCCGTTCCCGCCTTTATTTCTGTTTCTTTGCCCCTAAAAAAAGGTTCAAATATCTTGTCTTTAATTTCAATGGGTATCCTATGTCCGTCGTTTTTTACCCTCACGGCAAACTTATCGCCTCCCTGCAATGATAAGTTGATCTGTACCATGGTTTTTCCGTATTTAATGGCATTGTCTACCAAATTGCTGATCATTTTGTAAAAAGCCTCAACGTCTATATAAGCATAGAGTTTTTTATCAGGTAAATCAAGGTTATACTTAATGTCCTGCTGTTCTGCAGCAGATTGAAACTGAAGAAATACATCTTTCAGGATTTCTGAAATATCGGCCTTTACGAAGTTTAATGAAAATTCGCTGGTTTCGGTTTTTCTGAAATCCAGTAACTGATTGGTCAATTTAAGCAGCCTATCAGTGTTCCGCTCCATAATCCGTAAATTCTTTTCTATAGCGGGCACGGCATCCGCCTGTTTAATCAGTTTCTCCATCGGGCCGATGATGAGTGTAAGCGGTGTTCTGATTTCGTGGGCAACATTGGTGAAAAATTCGATTTTCGCCTGATACACTTCTTTTTGTTTTTCATGCTCAAAAACTTCCATCCGCCTGCTGTTTTTTAACGCGATTTTTCGGTGGTAACTTCGTACCAAAAAGAAGATAATTCCACCTGCCGCAATCAGATATAGTAGGTAGGCGATAGGGCTAAGGTAAAAAGGAGGATGGATTTTGATCAGTAACTTCGCATTTTTGGTGCCCCAGGTACTACTTCCTTCAACCAGTGCTTTCACTTCAAAAATATAATTCCCAGGGGCAAGTTTGGTAAAATAAACCTTCCTGTTGGTTTTTAAATATTCCCAGTTTTTATAAAGCCCCGTCATTTTATAGGCATACTCCGTCATTTCGGGCGATAGATAACTTAATGCCGCAAAATCGATACTAAAAGAAGATTGGTTATAGTTAAGTTCGATGGTATCGGCATAAACGATCGATTGATCAGAAACAGAATCTGCCCCATTTAAACCTATTTCTAAACTGTTGATCTGAAACCCGGTTAAAAACACAGGGGTTTCGGATGATGTTGCTTTTAAGTTGGCCGGATTGAAGCTGACCAGCCCTTTTACGCTCCCAAAATAAGTTCGGCCATCCTCACCCTGGTAGGCAGAACTGTAGTTGAACTGATCGGTAAGCAATCCGTTGGCTTTAGTATAGGTTTTGCTGAGGCCTGTTTTGGGGTCAAAATGGATAAGCCCCCTGGTACTGCTAATCCAGAACTTGTTTACAGCATCTTCTTCAATCCGGAACAGGTAATTGCTCGGAAAACCATTTTTTATGCCATAACGCTTAAACTGATGTGTTTTCTGATCAAACCTGCAAAGTCCGCCACCGTCTGTGGTTACCCAAATCTGTTGTTTACTATCTTCGAAAACACTATTTACGGTGTTATGACTTAAACTTTTCGCATCCGTCGGAATATTCCGGTAGTTCACATGGCCAGGTTTGGATAAGTTAAACTGAAATAAACCATCGTTAAAACTGCCCGCCCAGATATTGCCCTTGCTGTCTTCAATAACTGAATAGTAAAAAATAAAGGGGAGGCCTGCAATGGGCTCAAAATCATCACGTTTGCGGTTATAACGGTAAATCCCATTAATGGTTCCAACCAAAATTTCACCAGACCGTGTTTTGCAGAAAGTAACAATAAAGTTGGTACGTAAGGCATTTCCAACACCTGCCTGGTAATGTTTGATTACCTTTTCTGTTTTCAGGTCTAAAACATCCAGGCCATGTTCGAAAGTGCCAATCCAGAGTCTGTCGCCGTCAACAAGCAGACCATGAATATTGGAATAGGCAATGCTTCCGGGTTTTCCATCGGGTAAGAAGTGTTTAAATATTCCTGTTTTTACATCGAGTTTATTCAGCCCCGCATCTTCCGTACCGATCCAGAAATTTCCGTTGCCATCCTTTGTAATTTCCCTTACATCGCTTCCACTGATCGAGTTTGTACCTTTTTGAGGAAAGTATTTGGTAAAGAGCGAAGTATGGCTCGAATAGTAATTTACACCGCCAAAATAGGTGCCCGTCCAAACGCCTCCTTCACGGTCGAGGCAAATGGTGTAAACGGCATTATCGCTTAAAGAATAATCGTTATTGTACTGTTTTTTGATGTGGATAATCGCTCCATTTTCATCATTGTAAATGTAAATACCCGATTCGGTGGCAATCCAAAACTCATGAGGGCCTGTTTTTTTGATATCCCGTACAAAAATTGGCGTTTGGTCATCGTTTAACCGGAGTATATTTTTTGAGGCTAAGGTAACCGGATTAAATAGTTTAACACCCTGATTGGTGGTGCCGATCAATAAGTTTCCATTTTCGGTTTCTGCAATTCTGGATACCCAGCCGTATTCGGTTTTTGCATTTTTACCGTTGATGTTAAAACGCTGAAAATTATTCGCTTTGGGATTGTATTTTTCCACAGTTCCCCTTCCGGTACTGATCCATACACTACCATCTTTTAAAACCGTTACCAGAGAGGCATCGAAAGGTGCATTATGGGTGAAAGCCTGTACTTTCTTACTGCGCTTTTGATATAGGTATATTTTGAATGAAGACAAGATCCATAAATTTCCACGCTGATCGCTGGCCAGATCTATAATCCGCATCCCTTTGGTTTCTTTGATGATGCTGAAGCTTTCTTTTGCCGGATTGTATTGGTACACGCCGTTGTTGGTACCAACCCAAAGTGTTTGCTCCCTATCGTGGTGAAGTGCATAGATTAAATCGTTGCCTAAACTGCCAATCTGGTCTGGGTCGTGGCGATAGGTTTTAAAAGAATAACCATCAAACCGGTTTAAGCCATCTTTTGTGCCAAACCACATAAAACCGTTTCCATCCTGCACACTACAAAAGGCTGTATTGTTAGAAAGTCCGTTTTCTACCTGATAATGCCTGAAATAATAAGGCTGCCCCCACAGCAGGTGGACCGAAAACAAAAGGCATAAAAAGATGAAGAGTTTTTTCAAGATATCTTGGTCAGCTGCATCAAATATATTAAAGAAATGCTTTGCTTTCAGGCTAAATTGAATTTGAGCGGATAAGTGGAAAGATTGAGACAGATTCCATTTTTATTTGGGGAAGTCTTAAAGGTTGAGCTAAACTACCATTGACAGACTTTAATAAAAAACATCGTCATCTCGACTGAGCGCAGCGAAATGGAGAGATCTATCTAGGCAGATTTAGCTTCGCTGAGCCTTCGGGTTCTCGACTGCGTTGCACTTCGCTCGAAATGACGAAAGCTTGAGGGAGCTATCTCCTTGAACTTCTATGTCATTTATAGTGATTTTTATACAAAAAATTATTCCTCAGGATGACGCATTGAGCTGCATTTTCCGTGTTTCTGAGTCTCCGTGGCTAAACAGACTCCTTAAATACAAATCGAGACAAAATGAAGAAATATTGATACAAATGCGTATCCCGCGCTACTACTAAAAACCGAATCTTTGAAAAGAATTAAATCGAACTAAAACCATTTACTTCTATAACTAACCAAATATCTAACCCATATGAAAAGAAGTTTATTCTCTTACGGCGGTTTTGTACGCCTAGATTGGTACCTCCTTCAAAAAATGTTCTTGAAACGTAAGGTACTCTCTTTTATTTTCGCTTCTATCACGCTACTCTCACTCTCCTTTCAACTTAGTGCCCAGGAGCAAACTACCGTTACCGGAACAGTAACCGACGAAAAAGGTGAAACCGTTGTTGGTGCCAGTATTAAAGTTAAAGGTACCAGCACAGGCGTCACTACAGACGGAACTGGAAAATTTAAAATTCAGGTAGCAGATAAAAATGCCACGCTGATCTTTATTTACGTAGGTTATACCAATCAGGAAGTTGCGATTGCTGGCCGAACACAGGTTAACGTTAAGCTCAAACCTTCCGATAATGATCTTTCAGAAGTTGTGGTTGTAGGTTATAACACGCAAAAAAAGGAGGCCATTACCGGTGCTATTTCTTCTATTAGCAGTAAAGACCTCGAAAAAGTACATGGTGGCTCAACTGTAAGTACAGGCTTGGCCGGAAAGCTACCAGGTGTATCTTTCAGGATGCCCGATGGAAGACCGGGATCGAGTGCCAATATCCAGATCCGTAACATGGGCAATCCGTTATATGTTATCGATGGGATCCAACAGGATGCGGGCCAGTTTAATAACATTTCTCCAAACGATATCGAAACCATTAGTGTGTTAAAGGATGCATCGGCTGCTATTTATGGTAGTAGGGCAGCAAACGGTGTAATATTGGTCACTACAAAACGAGGTAAAAACAGCACACGTAATACTTTTACTGTTGATGCTTATACCGGTTGGCAGAACTGGGTACGCTTTCCTGAAACCACCGACGCTTATACCTGGATGTTGGGAAAAGCTACAGCAGAATTGAATGCAAACGGTAAAACAGATATCACGCAGGCAGAACTCGATAAATGGAAGGCGGGTACCGAATATGGTTATCAAAGCCAAAACTGGAAAGATATCATTATAGCACCAAATGCACCACAGAGTTCGGTAAACTTAAGTGCATCAGGGGGAACGGATAAGGTAAACTACTATTTTTCGGCCACCCGTTTAGGTCAGAAAGGCGTTTATGGAACCGAACGTGAATTTGATTTCAACCGGACCAATATCCAGAGTAATATCGAAGCTAAAATAACCGACCGTTTTAAAGTGGGCATGCTCATCAATGGCCGTATCGAAAGCCGCGATCAGCCAGGGGTACCGGGAGGGGATGATTATTTTGCCGCTCGTTTTGCCTTGTTAAGAAACAGACCAACTGAACAGGCTTATGCCAATGGCAACCCAAATTACCCGAATGATATTGGGCATAATACCGAACAGTTTGCCGTACAGAGTAAAGCCCTTACCGGCTACTGGAAATCAGACTGGAGGGTTTTACAGACCAATTTATCAGCTTCTTATGATACACCAATAAAAGGCCTGGAGATAAAGGGATTATACTCTTATTACATTGCCGATAACATCATCAACGGACATGAATATACTTATAATGTGTATACCTACCACCCTGAAACTGGTGTTTACGAAGAAAAGGTAGGCAGTTCGAACCCTTACAGAGAGCGTAGGAATGAAAAAATATACACCAATACCTACCAGTTACAGGCCAATTATAACCGAACTTTTGGTAAACATACCGTAGGTGGGGTTTTGGTTGCGGAACGTTTAGATCGTTTTAGAACCTATACTTTCCAGCATGCGGTACCACAGACGAACCTTTTACCTGTTTTGCAGTTTGCTGATATGGATGGACAGAATTTTGCTGACATTCAGGAAGAAGAGGCCCGTATTGGTTATGTAGCCAGGTTGAATTATAATTATGACAATAAGTATTACCTCGAACTTTCTGGCCGTAGAGATGCCTCCTGGAAGTTTGCACCTGATAGACGCGTAGGTTATTTCCCTTCAGCATCCATAGGTTGGAGAATTACCCAGGAGCAGTTTATGAAATCGCTTCTAGGTGAAAGCACAATTTTAAATGATTTAAAGCTCCGTGCTTCCTATGGCGTGCTTGGGGATGACGATCTAGGTATCGATCCTTTCGCATATCTTACCGGTTACAGGTACAATGCGGGTACAGCCATTTTAGATGGAAAAAGCATTACCACTTCCCGTGATAAAGGCCCTGTAATCAACAACCTCACCTGGTTTAAGAGCAAAATTGCCGATGTTGGTTTGGATTTTACCATGTTCAATAACAAATTAACCGGAACCGCCGATTATTTCTATAGAAAACGCTCGGGTTTGAAAGCCATCAAAAATGACGTGGTTGTTCCGATCGAATTGGGTTATCAGTTGCCTGCCGAAAATCTGGAAAGTGATGCCCAGTATGGTGCCGAGTTTGCACTGAATTACCGTGATAAAATCGGAGAGTTTAATTATAATGTTGGGGGAAATATTTCCATCAGCAGAAGAAAGTTTTTAGATCAATATAAACCGCGTTATGGTAACTCATGGGATAATTATAGAAATAGCCAAAACCAACGTTATACCGATATTTTTTGGGGTTATGAAGTAACCGGACAATTCCAGAACGTTGATGAAATTAACAATTACAAAGTGAACATTGATGGAAAGGGAAACCGTTCATTATTGCCGGGTGATTTAATTTATAAAGATCAGAACGGTGATGGCGTGATCGATGGACTGGATGAGCGGCCAATAGGTTATACCACCACCGGGCAACCAAATGTAATGTTTGGCTTCACGATCGGAGGTTCTTATAAAAACTTCGACTTTACCGCCGATTTTTCTGGCGGTGCCCTGTATTCCTGGAACCAGAACTGGGAGCAGCGTTGGGCATTCCAGAACGGAGGCGCCTTACTGCAGAATTTTGCCGACGATAGCTGGCACCGTAACGATCCCTTTAATTTGAATAGTCCCTGGATAGCTGGTAAATATCCTGCAATCCGTTTTAATGACCGCGACCATAGTAATAATAACAGAAATTCGACCTTTTGGCTGCACAATGTGAGATACCTGCGTGCACGGACACTGGAGATCGGTTACACGATCCCAAAAAGATGGGCCGAAAAAATCAAGATCCAGAATGCCAGGGTATATGTAAATGGTTATAATCTGTTTTCGCTTGATAACCTGAGCGATTATGGCGTGGATCCTGAAATCGCGGATGATAATGGATTGCAATATCCACAGAATAAGTTCTTTAATATCGGTCTTAAATTAACGCTGTAACATGAAAAAGACTAATCAGATGAAAAAAATTATATATGTATTTGCTGCCATCGCCTTGTTGAGTGTAGGGCAGTCGTGCAAAAAAGATTCGGAGTTTTTAGATAAACAACCTACCAATGTGCTGCCCATTGATGCCGTTTGGAAAGATCCCAATCTGGTACTTACTGTAGTGGGAGACCTTTACGACCGCTATCCCGACTATCAAACGATAGAATCATGGGTAGCATTTACCGTTTTTGATGAAGCATTTGCATCATCTGGAGGTGATTATGGCCGGCATCAAAATTTAGAGTATGGCTATGATGCCTGGAGGTATTGGGATCTGGGTGTTTATGGTTATATCCGTGACTTGAATATGTTCATCAAACGTGGACAGGAATCAACTGAATTAAAAACTGAAGACCGCGACCGTTTCCTTGCTGAGGCACGTTTTATCAGAGCTGGTGTCTACTTCGAAATGGTGAAAAGAATGGGCGGCGTACCTTTGCTCACTAGCCCTTTGGAGTATAACAATGGCGATAATGTGAGCAACCTTCAATTTCCAAGGTCGAAAGAAACCGAGGTATATGATTTTGTGATTTCAGAGCTTGAAGCCATCAAAAACATTTTGCCTGATGATCCTACTACTCAAAGCAGGGCTACAAAGGCTGCCGCTCTTGCTATGGAGTCGAGGGCTGCACTTTATGCGGGTTCTATAGCAAAATACAGTAATGCTCAGCTTACCCTTCCCGGTGGCGAAGTTGGGATTTCTTCTTCTTTGGCCAATGGTTATTTTACAAAATCATTAAATGCGGCTAAAGAAATTATTAACGGAGGTAAGTATACGCTCTATAAAAAGAATCCGACCCTGTCAGATAATTTTGCTGCACTTTTTACCGATAAAAGCAACAATCCTGAGGTGATTTTTGTGAAAGACTTCAAATTAAAAACCAATAAAGTGCATGGTTTTACCATCGATAACCAACCACGTTCTTCCGCGGAGGAAGCCCAGGGCGGACGTTTAAATCCATCGTTAAATTTGGTGCAATCATTCGAAAAACTGGATAACACCTATGCTTCCCTGGCCTCTGTTGATGGAAGTGGAAATCCAGTTTATTATACCAATATTACTGATATTTTTGCGGGCCGGGATGCACGTTTAGCAGGTACCGTTATTCTTCCCGGTACTCAGTTTAAGGGAAAAATAGTTGATATCTGGGCAGGTTACCAGTTAGCTAATGGTACGATTGTAACTGGAGATAATTTTGCACAAAGTAAAACCAATGTACTTCCGGGTAATACTGGTTCCGTACAGGTAGTAGGGGGCGATGGTCCGGTTGATGGGTTGGAGTTTAGTGCACAATCAGGATTTTATGTTCGTAAATATTTAGATCCTGCCAAGGGATCAGGCCAAATCGGTACCCGAAGTGAAGTTTGGTGGGTGCGTTACCGCTATGCCGAAGTATTGCTAAATGCGGCAGAGGCCTCTTTTGAATTGGGCGATTTAGCTGGTGCAGCCAATTACATCAAACCCGTAAGAGACCGTGCAGGTTTAACCACGGCCTTAACACCCGCTGAAATTACTTTCGACAGAATTGTGCATGAGCGTAAGGTTGAATTTGCCTTTGAAGGACATCAGTTTTGGGATATGAAACGATGGAGGCTGGCCGATAAAGTATGGAACGGCAATAACATGTCCGTAGCAGATTTTATCAATGCCACCAATATTGGCAGTGCCACGCGCACCAGCACACAGGTATTTGGCTTGTGGCCATATAAATATTACGATGCGGGCAATGCAAACAATGGCAAATATATATTCAAAGTTATCAAACCAAGTAAAGTAACAGCCGCCCATCGTTTCCGTTTAGGCAATTACTATTCATCTATCGCGCAAGAGGTGCTTAACGGCAATCCAAAAATTGTTAGAAACCCTAATCAGTAAAAACATGAAAAATAGATTTTATATCATCATAGCCGCAGTTGCTGTACTTTTTTCATCATGTAAAAAAGATAATTACGATGCGCCTGCAGCCGATTTCACAGGAAGGATCGTATATAAGGGCGAAGCCATCAATATGCAGTACGGCCAGGTAAATTTCGAACTTTGGCAGTCGGGCTTTGGCAACTACTCCGCACTAAATGTAAACGTTAGCCAGGATGGCAATTTTTCGGCTAAGTTATTTGATGGGAACTATAAACTGGTTTTCTCCCCAAACCAAGGGCCGTTTTTGTGGAAAAAGAATGCAGCAGGTAAACAAGATACCATCGCGGTAAATATTAGCGGTACCAAGGTGATGGATATAGAAGTAATGCCTTATTACATGATCCGTGGCGCTAGTTTAACCGCTGCATCTGGAAAAGTGAACGGGTTCTGCAAACTGGAAAAAATCATCACTGATGCCAATGCAAAGGATATAGAAAGTGTATCGCTTTATATCAACAAAACACAGTTTGTAGATGGAGGTAATAATATCGGGGTACAAGAACTTAGGGGTGCAGCGCTTGCCGACCTGAATAACTTAAATATGAGTGTAAGTATCCCCACAATTGTACCGACACAAAATTATGTTTTTGCCAGGATAGGGGTTAAAATTGCAGGAGTAGACGATCTGATTTTTACACCCGTAACCAAAATAAGTTTTTAAACTTTAGACAGGCTTCCATTGATAGGTTCAAAAGAAAAATCGTCATCTCGACTGTAGCGCAGCGAAATGGAGAGATCTAATAGATTTCTCGGCTACGTTGCACTCCGCTCGAAATGACGATCTCTTAAGATGACATTCATATTTTAAAAGCTTCCTGGTTCCCGCGCAGCTAATCTTAATTCGCATTAACCAATCTAATCATTATGCATTAAGATTCCCAATCAGGTTGTTCCAAAGGAACTCCTTTGGAGGGAATGACGATCAATCGAATTATTATTAATAATCAATACCTTACCCTTAGCAAATCATATTAAATGAAATATCTTTTTGCCTTTTTTTTAAGCATGTCACTATTTTTTATGGACCAGCAAGCATTTGCAAATCCCTACAAAAAGGCATTGAATGATACCCTTTACCTGGCCGATCCAACGATTTTTTTAGACAAGGGCGTTTACTATTTATATGGTACCAGCGGCAATGAAGGTTTCTTGGTTTATTCTTCCAGTGATCTTAAAAACTGGACTAAACCGACCGGAAAAAATAAGGGATTTGCATTGAAAAAGGGCGATGCCTTTGGTAGCAAGGGGTTTTGGGCGCCGCAGATATTTAAAAGAGGCAAAACCTATTTTATGGCCTATACTGCAGATGAGCAGATTGCCATTGCGCACAGTAATAGCCCAGCAGGACCTTTTGTCCAGGAAGAATTAAAAGCAATTTCGGGTACAGGCAAGCAGATCGACCCTTTTGTGTTTACCGATACAGATGGAAAAAACTACCTCTACCATGTAAAGCTCGATCGTGGCAACAGGATTTTTGTAACGGAACTGAAAGATGATTTTTCTGATGTAATCCCTGAAACCACAAAAGCTTGTTTAGCAGGAACAGCACCCTGGGAAAATACAGCGAAAACCGATTGGCCTGTAACCGAAGGGCCAACGGTAATCAAAAAAGAAAATCTCTACTATCTTTTTTACTCAGCTAATGATTTCAGAAATCCTGATTATGCCGTGGGTTATGCTACCTCAAACTCAGCTACAGGTCCCTGGATAAAGTATCAGGATAATCCGATTATCAGTAAAAAATTATTGAAAATAAACGGCACCGGGCACGGTGATTTTTTTATGGATAAAAACGGAACATTACAATATGTTTTCCATACGCATCATTCAAATCATAAAGTATCGCCAAGAGCTACAGCTATAATCAAAGCGGCCTTTATAAAAGACAAAAATGGGCGTTTTCGCATGCAGATCGACCCTGAAAGTTTTCGGTTTTTAATGCAAAGTGAATCAAGAATTAATTGATTGCATTTGTAGAAATATTGAGATAAAAACAGGCCGATTTAAGAAAAGAAATCGCTTTTTTTAAAGATTAAGGAATGCCGCAGAAAAAAACATAAAAGACGGAAGAATTTAAAAATGAATGCTTTGAAAATAACATATCTGTTTGTCGCATTGTGCCTGTTACACCTAGCAGGTTTACATGCACAAACATTTACCAATCCTTTATTGCCATCCGGTGCCGATCCATATAGCTTTTATAAAGACGGTTATTATTACTATACCCATACTACCGGAAACCGTGTAGATCTTTGGAAAACCAAAACTCTGGATGGTTTAAAAGATGCGGAGCGGAAAACCATTTGGCGTGCACCCGCAGGAACCATGTACAGTAAAGAAATCTGGGCACCAGAAGTGATGTTTTTAAGGGGCAAATGGTACGCTTACTTTGCAGCCGATAATGGGAAAAACGAAAACCACCGCATGTACGTTTTGGAAAATGCTTCTGCCGATCCGATGAAAGGCGAGTGGTTATTTAAAGGCAAAATTACCGATCCTACAGATAAATGGGCCATTGATGGAGATGTAATCGATTTTAAAGGCCAGTTGTATATGACCTGGTCTGGATGGGAAGGAGATGAAAACGGCAGGCAGGAAATTTTCATCGCCAAACTTAAAAACCCCTGGACAGTAGAGGGAAAACGGGTAAAGATTTCTATACCTAAATTTAGCTGGGAAAAAATCGGAGACCTTGGTGGAGGAGCGCATGTTGATGTAAACGAAGGGCCTCAGTTTTTGCCGCGCGGTGATAAAATATTTGTCATTTATTCGGCCAGTGGCTGTTGGACAGATTTTTATGCTTTAGGTATGCTTTCAGCTTCGGCTAAAAGCAATCTGCTCGACCCTGCTTCCTGGACAAAATCCGATCAACCTGTTTTTCAGCAGTCGCCAAAAAATGGCGTTTATGCGCCGGGCCATAACTCATTTTTTAAATCGCCAGATGGAAAAGAAGATTGGATCCTATATCACGCCAATGATAAACCGGGCCAGGGCTGCGGAGGTTTCCGCTCGCCCCGAGCCCAAAAGTTCAGCTGGAATAACGACGGGACACCAAATTTTGGAACTCCGGTAAAAGCAGGACTGAATATAACATCACCAGCTAACCGCAATCAAAAATAATCAGATATATACCGATATGAATTTAAAAAACTACGCGCTGCTTGCTGTCTTGAGCTTCAACATCAGCTTGGGCTTTGCGCAAAAAACGAAAAAAAATGCTGAACCTGCAAAGGTTTGGTCGATAGAAAAAGCCAATGCCTGGTATAAAGAACATAAATGGTTAACAGGTGCCAACTACATTCCTTCCAATGCAATTAACCAATTAGAAATGTGGCAGGCCGATACTTTTTCCCCCGATCTGATCGATAAAGAACTGGGCTGGGCCGAAGGAATCGGTTTTAATACGCTGCGCGTATTCTTGTTCAGTAAAGCCTGGAGCCAGGATCCCGAAGGTTTTAAAAAGAGAATGGATCAATTTTTAGCCATTACCCAAAAACATGGTATTAAACCTATGTTTGTTTTTTTCGACGATTGCTGGAATAAAACTTCGGCCATTGGTAAGCAGCCCGAGCCTAAAACGGGTATTCACAATTCGGGCTGGTTGCAAGATCCCGGCGATCCGGCTTTTAAAGAAGAAGCCAATTTTCCTGAACTCGAAAAATACGTGAAAGATGTACTTACCCATTTTGCACACGATAAAAGAATTTTGCTTTGGGATTTATACAATGAACCTGGAAATAGCGGAAAGTTAGAAGCTACCATACCTTTATTAACCAAAACCATTAGCTGGGCAAGATCGGTTAATCCCGATCAGCCGATTTCTATCGGATTATGGAGCTGGGGTTTCGAAAAGCTTAACGAAATACAGCTGGCCAATTCAGATATTGTAACCTACCATAACTATGAGGCACCAGATTGGCACCAAAGAACCATCGATCTGTTAAAAGCCAGCGGCCGGCCATTAATCTGTACCGAATATATGGCCCGATCGCGCAACAGCCGATTCGCTAACACTTTGCCCATGCTAAAGAACGAAAATGTAGGCGCCATTAACTGGGGTTTTGCTGCGGGTAAAACCAATACCAAATATGCCTGGGATACCCCGCTTGCCGATGGATCTGATCCGATTGAATGGTTTCACGAAATCTTTCAGCCCGATGGCACCCCATACCGTCTGGATGAAGTTAACCTGATTAAAAAACTCAACAACAAATAATTAATGTCAGTAATGAGATCCGAAGAAGAGCTTTATAAAAATATTGTCAGTCTGTCCAAAGGACTCCTACGGAGAGCGGAGTCGAATACCCTTAGTTGAAATAGAAATATTTGTCTAAAGGCTATCATTGACAGACTCCAATAGAATAGTCGTCATCTTGACTGTAGCGCAGCGGAATGGAGAGATCTATCTAGACAGATTTCTCGACTACGTTGCACTCCGCTCGAAATGACGGTAACTCTGGGAATTTTTAAGCGTAAATTAATTGCTGTCATTCATATTGACTTTTTATGAAACAAATAAGCCCTCAGGCTGAAACTATTCTTTGCTTAAATTAACAACATTACCAAACCCAACTTTAACACACAAATTTAAACCAATGAACAAAAAAGTATCCATCCTTTTCTCGCTGCTGGGGCTCTCGCTTTCCCTATCAGCACAGCAGCAGGACAAATCGTGGTCGATGGTAAAAGGGAAAATCTCTTCACCATGGGCGCAGGAAATTAATCCTAAAAATGTATTGCCAGAATATCCGCGGCCACAGTTTGAGCGTACTGGCAACTGGAAAAACCTCAACGGACTTTGGGATTATGCCATTTCCGCAAAATCACAACAGCCTGCAATCAACCAGGGTAAAATCCTTGTGCCTTTCGCGGTAGAATCTTCACTTTCGGGTGTTGGCAAAACAGTAGGCAAAGATAGCTTGCTGTGGTACAAAACCAGTTTTACTGTACCTGCAAACATGAAGGGCAAAGAAATTTTGCTTCATTTCGGTGCGGTTGATTGGAGAAGTACGGTGAGCATCAACGGTAAAGCGGTTGGTAAACATGAAGGCGGTTTCGATCCTTTCAGTTTTAATATTACGCCTTTTTTAAACAAGAGTGGAAACCAGACTTTAACCGTAGAAGTTTGGGACCCGACAGATGAAGGCCCGCAACCAAGAGGAAAACAGGTTAAAAAACCGGAAGGCATCTGGTATACGCCGGTAACCGGTATCTGGCAAACGGTGTGGATTGAGGCAGTAAATAAGGTGCGTATCGATCACATTAAAATCACACCAGATATCGATCAGCAAACGGTAGCGGTTACGCCCTTTTTAACAGGTGCCGGTGCAGGAGATCAGGTTAAGGTTTCGGCATGGGACGGCACGAACAAAGTAGCTGAGCAGACCGCAGATGGCACTGGTCAAATCAGTTTAAAAATTGCAAATCCTAAACTTTGGAATACTAAAAATCCATTTTTATACGATCTGAAAGTTGAACTGATCTCTAAAAATAAAAAGGTTGATGAAGTGAAAAGTTATTTTGCCATGCGCAAAACCTCAATTGGCAAAGATCAGAACGGTATTCAGCGTATGCTCTTAAACAACGAATTTGTTTTCCAGTATGGTCCCTTAGATCAGGGTTGGTGGCCAGATGGACTTTATACCGCACCAACAGATGCCGCTTTAAAGTTCGATATAGATAAAACCAAAGAAATGGGTTTTAATATGATCAGAAAACACATTAAAGTAGAGCCCGCACGTTGGTATTACTACTGCGATAAAGCAGGTATGCTGGTTTGGCAGGATATGCCAAGCGGAGACCTGGGTAACGGCTGGGAAAACCGCCCTGGTGTTTTAGACCATGGATCAGACAAGAACAGAACTCCGGAATCTGAAGGGTATTACAAAAAAGAATGGAATGCCATTATCGATGCACTTTATAATGTGCCTTCTATTGTGGTATGGACACCTTTCAATGAGGCCTGGGGCCAGTTTAAAACAGTAGAAATTGCCAAATGGACCAAAGAGAAAGATCCTTCAAGATTGGTGAATACGGCCAGTGGAGGTAATTTCTATCCGGTAGGCGATATTATCGACCTGCACAATTACCCGCATCCGGCTATGCCGAGTCCTGATTATTTCGGAAAAGACTATGCCCTTGTACTGGGCGAGTTTGGTGGCCTTGGCCTGCCTATTGATGGCCACGTGTGGCAGCAGAAAAATAACTGGGGCTATCAAAGTTTTAAAAACAAAACCGATCTGTTTAATAAATACGCCCAGTTTACGAAACGTTTAGCAGAATTAATCCAATTAGGGCTTTCTGCCGGAGTGTATACGCAAACTACCGATGTTGAAGTAGAAACCAACGGCTTGATGACCTATGATAGAAAAGATATCAAGTTTTCTGAAGCACAGATGAAAGCTTTGCACGATAAGCTTTATCAGATAAATGTGCCGGTAAAGCAATAGTTTATCATTTAACGCTTTTTGTTTTATCAGCATAATAAGGTGCTGCAATTGTATCTGTAGATTACTAATTCATTGGGGCTGTATCCTATTTGTAATTTCATTCGAATTTGTTGCGTTGAGCTTGTTGAAACGTCTTGCAAGACATTTTAACGAGTCCTTCGACCCAGCCGCCATTTACAGGTTCAAAAAGAATAGTCGTCATCTCGACTGTAGCGCAGCGAAACGGAGAGATCTTTGTACCAGGTTATTGAAATCAAATTTAAAAGATCTCTCCTCCGAAGGAGTTCCTTTGGAACACTACGCGTTCGAGATGACGATACCTTCATTAATGATTTTTAAGTAAATTCTTATTAATGAGGGTTAAGCAGCCCGCAAACCGAAAGGGTACTTTTGTAGGGCAGGGAAATATGCTAATATTTGTTTACCCCTTTATTACCTGTTGTTTGCCCTTTCTCTATACCAAGTTAACCCCAGGTTAACCCTTTGGTTACCTAAAAGATAAAGCCAGCCGCTCCTTTGGGGCTTTCTTCGGAGAGCCGGAGCCGATGCTGCCTGCCAGCAGGTAACTTTAAGTGGTAATTAGTTATATTCGCCTTGCACCGATGAGAAACTTTAATTCATATAAAAAATCGTTATCTTCCGCTAGATAATAATCTTTGACTGCAGCAATTCATCCTTAAGTTAACCAGATGAAACAACTCGATTTTTCCACTTTTCCTGTACTCGAAACCGACAGACTGGTCCTTCGCAGACTTTCGTTGGAAGATGCTCCGGTAATTTATCAATTGCGTTCGGATGTTGAAGTGGCTGCTTTAACGGGTAAGGCGCCCTTTCTTCATATCAACGAAGCCGTTGCGTACATCAATAAAATTGATAACCTGATCAATAATGATGAATCTATATACTGGGTTGCTTCTTATAAGGGTGATGCCGCTATGATAGGAGCAGCCTGCCTCTGGAATTTTGATATCCAGAATGAGACCGTAGAAATGGGATATGAATTGCTTCCGGAGTTTCAGGGTAAAGGTATCATGGTAGAGATTATTCCCTGTATACTCAGGTATGCATTTGAGGTAATGGGCATTAAAACGATTGTTGCTTGCCCATCCAGCGACAACCCACCTTCTGTAAAACTACTCGAAAAAATGGGCTTTGAAATTGCGCAAAACGATTATCAAAATACGCATGTCGGTGTTCCAGGCATGCTTACCTATATCTTCTCCGGTTCAATAGATTAATCCGCTCCTACCTCTTAGCCAAAAATTTTTATCAAATACCGAAAAATAAAATGCATTTCGGTAAAAACAGCTGATCTGAATTATGATATATTTGTTAATAAAACGATTTACTTACAGATTGCTTAATGAAGTAGTTCTACATCATAGTGAGCCGATTTTTAACCAAATATATAATATACCGGAAAATGAAAGCGCTCAACTATTCAAACACCATGGCATTTTTGAGAAATAAATATGTTTATCTGATTTTATGCTTTTTTACGACCAACGTTGTAAAATCGCAGATCGGTGTGCCAAAAGAGCGTATAAGTAAAATGAAGGCTAACTTCCTCCTTCCAAAAGATAGCTATAAACCTGGGGTATACTGGTATTTTATGGATGGGAACCTATCTAAAGAATCGATAAGCAAAGATCTCGAATCTATGAAAAAAGCCGGTATCGGTAACCTGGTTTTTCTCGAAGTTAATGTGGGCATACCGCGCGGCAAAGTAGATTTTTTAAGCAAACAGTGGATCAGTCTTTTTGCACATGCAGAAAGAGAAGCCAGACGGCTTGGCATCGAGGTTACTTTAGGCATAGGGCCGGGATGGACAGGAAGCGGTGGGCCTTGGGTAAAAGCCGAGGAATCTATGCAGCATCTTGTTTCCAGTCAGGTAGTGGTTTCATCGGCAGACAAAGGCAGGATCATGCTGCCTGTTCCTATGCCAAAAAGGCCGTTTTTCGGTGAAGACAATCTCACTATGGATTTTAAAAGGGAGTGGATGGCTTATTATAAAGATGTGGTTGTGCTGGCTTTTCCTTTTGAGGAACAAACGACCAAAATAGCAGATATTGATGAAAAGGCCCTTTACTACCGTGCGCCTTATAGTTCTGGAACCGTAAAACCATATCTTCCATCTCCATTTGCCGGGCGGGCAGGAAAAAGCAAAGGCATAGAAAAATCAGCTATTTTAGACCTCACTTCCAAAATGTCTTCAGATGGTGCGCTGAACTGGACGCCGCCTTCTGGCAAATGGGTGGTTATGCGCTTTGGTGCCCGCAATAACGGGGCAATAACCAGGCCGGCTCCCGTTCCGGGCCTTGGCTTTGAATCTGATAAATTCGATACCCTTGCATTAAACCATCATTTGGATACCTATGTGGGTAAACTGGTGGGTAGTATACACAAAACCAGGAAAGATATTACGGGTGGGCTTAAGCGGCTGCATATGGACAGCTGGGAAATGGGCGCACAGAACTGGACAGGCAGTTTTAGGATAGCTTTTATCAAAAGCAGGGGCTACGATCCGCTAAAGTATTTTCCTGTCTATTCAGGGAATATTGTAGGGAGTTTGCAAGAAAGCGAACGCTTTTTATGGGACTTGAGAGAGACTGCTCAGGAACTCATTCTGAAAAACCATGCAGAACATGTAAAAGCCTATGCGCACCGTCATGGCTTATCCCTTTCCATTGAGCCTTATGATATGAACCCAACCGCCGATCTTGGGCTTGGAGCAGTGGCAGATGTACCCATGGCCGAATTTTGGAGTAAGGGATTTGGATTCAATTCTACTTATAGTGTTATTGAAGCCACTTCGATTGGTCATGTGATGGGCCGTTCGCTTATTCCGGCTGAAGCTTTTACCGCTCAGGATAATGAAGGTTGGAAACAACATCCGACCAGCATGAAAAACCAGGGAGACTGGGCATTTGCGGCTGGGGTGAACCGCTTTGTATACCACACCTTTCAGAACCAGTTTTTGCCAGATTCGCTCAAACCTGGGGCAACAATGGGACCATATGGTGTACACTGGGACAGAAACCAGACCTGGTGGCCTATGGTAAATGCTTATCATGCCTATGTAAGCAGGTGCCAGTATCTGTTGCAGCAGGGAAGAACTGTTGCCGATATTCTTTATCTCACTCCAGAAGGTTCACCGCATGTTTTTGTTCCCCCTTCTTCAGCGTTGAGAGGCGATACCCTCGCCGATCGCAGAGGTTATAATTTTGATGGGTGTGCGTCTGCACAGCTTATGAAAGCGCATGTAGAAAAGCACTATATTGTATTTCCAAGTGGTGCCAGATACCGCATAATGGTACTCCCCGAAAGTGAAACCATGACACCCCAACTGCTTACCAAAATTTCATCATTAATTGGTGAGGGAGCAACCGTTATCGGTAACCCACCAAAGCGTTCTCCAAGTTTGGTAGGCTATCCAGCTTGTGATCAGCAGATTGAAAAGATCGTACGCGAAATATGGGGGCAGGGGCAATTGCCTAAAAGGCAGGAGATAAAACGTTACGGTAAAGGAACAATCATCTGGGGAGAAGCGTTACGTAAACAACAGGACCATCTTTATCCTCATTACGGGCAAACAGCCGAGGTACTGCATAAATTACCATTGGAAGAGGATTTCGCTACAACAGCGCCTGTAAGATATACCCATCGTACCAACGTGAATTGGGATATTTATTTCCTTTCGAATACCAGCGATAGCACTATCAGTTTTAAAGCTGCTTTCAGGTCGGTAAAAGGCACGCCGGAGATTTGGGATGCAGTTACCGCTAAGATTAAGCAGGTAAGCGATTTCACTATTGCCAATGCAAAAACGATGATCCCGATAACTTTGGCGCCTTATCAGAGCTGCTTTGTGGTGTTTTCGAAGGAAAATCGCAATAGGCAGGTAGTTGGTTTGCGTGAAACACAGCGACAGGAATTGCTTACCCTCAAAGGACCATGGGAAGTGAGTTTTGACCCGAAATGGGGAGGTCCAGAAAAAGTAGTTTTTGATTCCCTATCTGATTGGTCTAAAAATAAACTTGAAGGCATCAAATATTATTCGGGCATTGCGGCCTACCACAAAACTTTTGAATTTAATGCAGGTAAGCCAAAAGGAGAAATCTATCTGGATCTGGGAAAGGTGAAAAACCTTGCCCGGGTAAGTCTTAATGGAAGAGTGGTTGGCGTGTTGTGGACGCCGCCTTGGAAAATCGATGTTTCCACTCAGGTTAAACCAGGTAAAAACGAACTCACTATAGAAATTGCCAACCTCTGGGCTAACCGGCTGATCGGCGACGAAGCAAAACCCGGTGATGGGATTGCCGATGGGCAATGGCCGCACTGGCTGTTAAACGGCAAGCCACGAACCAGTGGCAGATTTACCTTTACCACCTCCAAGCAATACAGCTCAGATTCACCTTTATTGGAATCTGGACTTTTAGGTCCGGTACGGATTATAAGTGAAAGCATAAATATCAAAAAAGAAGTTAAACCAAGATAATGCTCATTTAGCGCTATAACAATTTTGAAATCACGCCAGCAACTGGCCTTTATCACAAAAAAACTAAATAATAAAATGAAGTCTATAAAATACCTCATGTTAGCAACCACAGTTAAACTGCTCCTGATCGCGAATCTTTTATCTGCACAGGTTGCTGTAGAACCTGTAATTGCCGGAGATTTTGCCGACCCTTCCATCATCAGGGCCAATAACCAATATTATGCCATCGGTACTTCTTCCGAATGGGCACCACATTTCCCTATATATACTTCTAAAAACCTACTCGACTGGAAGCAGTCTGGATATGTTTTTGACCATGCACCCCAATGGACTTCGGGTTCGTTCTGGGCACCGGAATATGACTATCATGACAAAACCTATTTTATCTATTATACCGCAAGGCGAAAAAGAGACAACGTTTCGTGCATTGGTGTGGCAACTTCTAAATTTCCAGACCGGGGCTTTGTAGATAAGGGCGTAATAATCGATTACGGTAAAGAGTCGATCGATGCATTTGTTTATCTCGATGGTGCTACAAGATATATCACCTTTAAAGCATATGGTCTTGATAAGCGGCCAATTGAAATTTTGGCCTATAAACTCTCACAGGATGGCCTTCACATCGAGGGGGAACCTTTTTCCCTGCTTAAAGATGAACAGCGTGTCGGCCTGGAAGGGCAGAGTATCTTAAAAAAGGATGGGTTTTACTATCTTTTTTATTCTTCCGGAAACTGCTGCGGCGCACAATGTGATTATAATGTTAGGGTGGCGAGATCAAAATTATTTGCCGGACCATATGAGCTTTATGAGGCCAATCCCTTATTGGCAGAGAATGCGTACTGGAAATGTTCTGGTCACGGTACTTTTGTAAAAACAGCAGATAAGAAAAGTTATTACCTCTATCATGCTTATAATAAAAAATCCAATGTTTTTAGCGGCCGGCAGGGCATGTTGGCAAAACTGGTGTGGCCACAAAAAAACGCTTGGCCTGCACTCAAAGCGCAAAGTGGACCAAGCATTAATAATGATCTGAAAATTACCTTTACCAAGCCCGATATAGATAAAAAATGGCAGTGGGACTTTAGGAACTCCTCTCCAAAAATTTCACAGCTTAATGGTCAGATCCATTTGTCGGGCGGTATAAAAAAAGATAATCTAAGCGGAATCACATTAACCGTTAGACCAGTATCGGGTGTTTTTGAAGTTACAACAACAGTTAATAACACAAACGATGCCTTAAAAGGACTGGTGTATTATGGCGATGCCAATGCTGCTGTAGGCATAGGGGTAACTGGAGATGAAGTAGAATTTTGGAAGGTAGACAATAAGGGCAGAACTGTGCTCTCAAAAATAAAGATATCGGCAAAAGGCCAGGTAGAACTTAAAATGAAGGCCATGGCAGATTCAGGTCTGTTGGTATTTTTTAAGCAAGGAGGTCAGGAATGGAGAAACCTTCCCTCAAAAGAAAAGGTAACCGGTAATTTTTTGCCACAATGGGATAGGAGCCCTCGCATTGGTCTTCACTTTAAAGGAAATCCGGTACAAAGGGCCTCTTTTTCATCGTTTGAATTAAAGTATTAAATTGATCCAGTTGATGATGTATGGAATTCATTAACTGGATCCAGTTTGTATTCTACGGCGTTTATAGGAAGTTAGTTTTCCCTTTTCAGTCTATAACCTTCAGCTCATCCCCAACTTTTAGTGTACCTAAGTGTTGATGAAGCAGGTTCTGGCCGAACATGATTTTTTTACCTACCTTACGGTAGCTGGCCAATGTTCTTAATGGTTCCTGCCCTTTTTCACCAGTTTGCTGATCGATGGTAATGAGCACGCATCTGGCACATGGTTTTACTGCCGAAAATAGTATGTCACCAATGTGAAAGGTTTTAAAACTATCCTCAATATGTGGCTCCCCGCCCGTAAAAACAAAATTTGGGCGGAAACGGTCCATTCGGATTGGATCATCGAGCTTTTCATTAAGCCCATCAAGCGACGATTGTCCGATAAGAAGGCAAGGATAACCATCGGCAAAACTAACCACTTCATCATTCGAAGCATAATCCCGATCTACCAATCTTTTTTCAGTTAAAGGCATTTTTACCAATCTAACCTTAAATTTTAGGAAATTGGAAAACCAATCGCTTACTGCTTTATTTACTTCAAGCGCAGTGGCGGTATCGTTCCATATTACAACAGGTAACTGTTCTCCGGTATCTTCATCCAAAGAAAATGATATGCTTTGTTCAGGTAATGTTTTATGGGAAACGGTTAATTTACCAGCGCCAATATTTACCTGAAGGAGTGCCAGTTCAAAATGTTTCCGTTGGGTAATAAATATACCTTCTTCATCAACAAGCATCCATCTTCTATCGTATTGCAGACCTTTTTCTTCAAGCTGTGCTTCTCGAAGACTTATGCCCCCTAAAGATTTGATAGGATAGATATTGATTTCAGAAAGGAGAAGTTTGTTCATGCTTTAAAGATAAAAAGACATTTTGGATTTAGCTGTTTAGCGGAATTGAATTATCTTCGGGAATAAGAATAATAGAAAACCAATTTATTACTTAAAAACAAGCGGTGTAACAACAAATGGGTATTAAGAAAACTTTAATCAGGCAGATACTGGTTCGGCTCGCTTTTTTAGTATTGCCCTTACTAGCGATATATCTGTTAATGGAGTTTACCTACAATCCGCATGCGCTTTGCACAGCAAATGAACACCGCCATACCATGGGGCCAGTTGGTTATATCATTTTGGCCGCTGCAGTAGTGGTGATCTGGTTTTTGGCCATTATTTTTGAACAGATATGGCGGTATTTTAAGAAGGATAGAAAAACTTCTTTTTTTGTTGTGCTTTTATTCGCACTAATGGTCGTTTGTTTTTTTTGTTTCTTCTTATAGGGAAGTGCATAGTCGAATCATTTTCCAAAGACTTATCATTCCTGTTAAATTACCATGATCCGGAAATTAATAAGGGATCAACCTGATATTTATCCTGCCCCAATTAGTGTAGTTAAAGGATTTCGATCCCTTTCTGTTCAAATGCTTCAAATATCTGTGCATTGATCATACTCCGTGTCAAATCGGCTTTCGATATATCCTTGCACCAGAAATAAATATTAATGGTACTATTCAGCTTACTTACTGGACTGATCATAATAATAGGCTCTTTGCTGATAAAAACATTGCTATTTTCTACAATAATTTCTCTGATCAGGTTTACCACTTCAGTAGAATTAAAGGGTTTAGCAATCAACAAAGAAATATCTACCCGCATCTGGTTGTTACTCAGTGTCCAGTTGATGATGTTGTTTGATAAAATAGAACCGTTAGGGATAATAATTTCGGCACCTTCGTCGCTAAGTAGAGTGCTTGAGCGTACGCCGATTTCCTTTACCCTTCCTTTTTTATTGCTCAGCTCCACAATGTCGCCTATTCGGATGGTTTTATCAAAAATAAGGATAATGCCCGATACAAAATTGCTTACGATATTCTGTAAGCCTAACCCGATCCCAACACCCAATGCACCAAGAATAACCGTGATTTTATCAATTGGCAGTCCGGAGGCAGCAACGGCGATTAAAAAGCCGCCAATTAATAACACCAAACGGGTTACGAGTAATTTCGAACGCTCTCCTTTGTTATCGTCAAAAGTGTCATCGCCTGTATCGCCAAAGAAATAGGCAATGTATTTCTGCAAAAAGTTGGCAACCCAGATAATGCCCAAAAACAATACGATACCGCCAAAGGTAAAAGAGAAGTTGCCTATGGTTCTTTTTTCGGTGAGGATTTCCATTACCGATTCGTATAGTCCATTAAAAATATTCAGGTTGGTGGTAAATATGACAAACCAGATAATGGTAGCACCAATGCCGGTTAGCCTTTTAAGTCCGGTAATTACAGGCTGCCAATCAAAATATTCTGGAAATCCTTTACGGATCCTGCTGCTTTTCATCTGTAACAAAAAGGCCTCTACCAATACTTTGGCCAGGATGGTTAGCGATATGGCATTTAAAAGTGAGCTTACCCCGGTAGAATAAAAAATCTGCGTGAGGGTGAAGCGGCCAAATAGATTACAAAAAGTGGCAATGATGGCAAAACCAACGTAAATAAAACCCGTGGTGAGGATCATTCTGTATCTTTTGGTTTTCTCATCGAGCATTTTCCATACCATAATGCCATAGGCAACGGAGCTGGTGGTTAAGAAAAGCAGTAGCCAGCGCTGGTATCTTGGTGGCATACCCAAAAGGCGTAAGAAAACCGGAGCAAGAAGAAGTACCACAAATATGCACCAATAGTAAAATAACTTTGAGCCTAGCTTTTTGCGGAAAAATACGGTGAGCAAAATGGCCAGTATAATCTCAACAGCTTCTATGTAAAGTGCAGGTGCCCTCAGATCGAATATTGGGGCCAATGCAAAGAGCATGATAAAAGTAATTAAATAAGGCTGCGGACTAACCAGTGAAAAACCATCAAGGGTTTCTAAACGGCCCCGCTGTTTTACGCTTCTAAAATTGAAAAATACCCAAAAGAAGAATATAGTACAGGTAAAAAGTAATAACAATCGGCTGCTCCTGGTGTATACGAAATAATAACCCGATATTTCTTGTTCTCCTTTAATAAACTTACGGAAGCCCATGCTTTTATTGGCCCGCCTGTTTACCGTTTCCCACAAATAACGGCGCTCTTTACCAAAAGCTTTAATGCTTACAGCATCGAGCTGACTATCGGTAAGGTACATCAGCTCTTTAATATTGATGAGGTTAGAAGAGGTTCTGGCCTGAAGGTTGTTGATTGATAAGGTAGTCGTTTTCAGTAGACTATCCATCACTATACGTTTCTTCTTTAACTCTGCAAACTGCTCTTTAAACATAACCTGTATGGCAGGTACCGTAAATACTTTAATCAGTACGGTATCTTTACGCAGGTTAAGAATTTCTGTTTTTAAAGCACGCAATTCCTTTTCATATTCATCAAGGTCTGATAAACAATCTTTATTATTGCTCTGTAGTTCTTCCAGCAAGGTTTGATCCATCTGCAGGTTTTGCAGGTTAGGAGATCTGTCGCTTTGCGTTAACCGGCTTTTAAGCAGTGCGAGTGCAGCCTCATCCTGCGTTAAATGTGCTTCTATTGGCTTAAGTTTTTTAAATGAGCCAACGGTAACGGGAACTTTATTTACGGTTTCAAATACTTTTTCGAGGTGCGCAAGATAATCGCCTTTGGTCAATGTAGCAGAATCCGAAAGAATGGATACATCCTGCCCCTTATCTGTTAGCCTGTCTTTTTGTGCAAATGCATTGCCGGTAACAAGAAAGGTAAAAAGTAGGGGAATCAGATTTCGGATCACTACCGGGAAATTATTCATTGTTATCATTGGATTTAAAGAAGTATTTGGAATATCCTTTGTTAAGGATATGTTGCCAAAAATAAGGAATAGAATTGATTTTACGGCCGGTGGTTTTGGCTATTTCATTTACAATGACCCTTAAAAAATGCAAGCGCATTAATGCCAGAGATAATTTAATGAAAATTTATACTGTTGTTCAATAAAATTAAATAATTTCAATTCAGCATTTGCTATTTACAAGCTTAAATGCATACAAATGACCTATTGTGAAAAAAAATTTAATGAAATAAATTTTGCTTTGTTTTTATCAAGCTTTCCCATTACGGTAACTGCACAGGCCACACGGCCGATTGTGAAAGATTTTGATTCCGACCTGAAAAATAAATAAAAACTGCAGGAGATTAACCATAAACAATTGATGAAGAAACAGAATAAAATTATCCTCGGGGTTTTAGCATGCATGATTTTGATAGCCATTGCATTGATTTATAAACTGCATTGGTTTGGCGCAGGGATGAAACCTCAGCATGCGGCAAGCAGTAACCCTGATCATGCAGTTGAGGCTGCGCGCGATACACAAGCAGTAACACTTAAACCTAAAACTGCAAGTCCGAAAGAAGCGACGCAGATCGAATTTTCACAAAGCGGAAATACTGTTGAAGATTTTGTTCCCGGATCGTATAAAATTGCAATGGACACCAAAGGCCTTTTAAATAATGACGAACTGGAAGATGTAGTTTTAGTGCTCCTGAATAAGACAGACAGTACAGATTTGCGCCCTACCTTAGTTTTGTTGAAACAGCCAGAGGGTGGTTACCGTTTATACGCCAGCTCCTGGCTCGCCATTGGAGCTGCCTATATTAATGGCGATTATCAGCAATATGACAGTGAAGCCATCAGCATAGATCAAAAAAGAAATTTAATTATATCAACTTACGGCAGCGGTCCGGTAGGTAATCGAGAAACCAGGTACCGTTTTATAGATAGCGAACTTGTTTTTATTTATATGGAGACGTTTAACGCAGGTGCAGGACAGCAAACCAGGGCAACCTATGATGTTTTAAACCGAAAGGTAACGGTTGAAGATATTAATACCCTGAAAGAGGACATGCCTGCTGCAGTTAGCCATGGTGCTTTGCCACAACACCCGCCTTATCTTTTTAAAGAGATTGATCCGACAACGGTTTTCTTAGAATAAGCAACCAAATACTGCTAATCGTTTAACTTGATTGGAGATGATCAGATTTATTCCTTTGTGAGGTAGATATTCATTACGCCTCTCGCAGCAGTTTGGTTAGTTCCATAAATAAGCGATTGTTTATCCGTTACCTCAGCACTAATCCGCATGTACTGATCAGTCTGTGCTACAATCCTCCAATCGGTCTGTGCGGCAAAATTAGGATCACTAAAAGTGAGGATGCGGTTATCTGCATTTCGTCTCAGGATGTAGTCTGAAAACTTTACCGATGTATTAACATCAGTAGAAGCTTTTACCTGTTTATCATCAAATGTCCAGTACGATTTTACGGCATCTGCCACGATATGGCTAACTTTGATTCCCGAAGAATTATAAAGCTCGAGGTCATACCCACCTGTCGACCATTTACCATTCAGGGTTTCATTCGTGGTATTGTCGGTGTCTTTTTTGCATCCCGATATATTGATTACGATACATAACAGAAATAAAATACGTTTCATGCCTGACCTTTAGATGATTGAAGTTAAATAAACCAGAACGAATCTGCAAATCTAATATATACGCTTAACCGGCTATCTGTAATTTGATAGCTGAATTGGCGCATATAAATTTATTTATCTCGCCTTGTAGCAAGTAACGCGATATCCACGTTTATACCTTAAATTAACACTAAGCACTAATGAAAAAAATCTTACCAGTTTTGTTCGTATTATTTTGTATCGCCGGATGCAAAAAGGAAAAACAGGGAAATTATTCTGAAACCATAACAAAGGGAGAAAAATGGGGAATAAAGATCGGCAGCTCACATGCTGAAGTATACACCCAGCTGCAAAAGGCAGGACCAAGCCTCGACTTTCAGCATGTGGCAATTTTTGGCCACAAGCCTTACAGTTCGCCAGAAAGCCTGGGCCAACTTCTTCCTTATTATTATGCGCTCACTATTTATAACAATACCGGAACTTTAGACCGTGTAATGCTGTTTTTTAGCGGAGATAAAGTGCAGCAGATTGCCACAGGTGGTGGTCTCACCAAACCAGTAAGCACATGGCCAGAAAATGTGGCTGATGATACCGCAATAAAAGTTGATGATCCTGTTTCAGGCTTAACAGCAAAGCTGATCAAAATCCATCAGTTGCCAGCCTATGCAGGTTATGGATTTATACTTTCCGATAAACCATTAAACAAACCGTACGATCCGGATATGAATAATCACGATGACTGGCAGTTTGGCTTTTCAGACTTTGTAAGTGCAAGCATCAGCGGATCTTCAACAGTAACCCTTCATTTCAGGGCAGGTAAGCTAGAAAGTATAGACCACGATTATCGCGAAGGGCAAATATTTAATTGATCCGAAACTATCGTCATCTCGATCCCTGAGATTCGGGAAGAGATCTTTAAATTTGATTTTAATAACATGGTTCAAAGATCTCTCCTCCGAAGGAGTTCCTTTGGAACACTCCGCAGTGCTTCGGTCGAGATGACGATCACTCCATTGGAGTCTGTCAATGGTAGAGGTTAGAATTTTTCAAATACATGGGAGGGTTGATGACAGATTCGTAACTTTATTAAGCCTTATGCAGTTTGGCTGTTTGTCGGTATAGTGCTTTTGCCTGCATGGTAGTA
>Ga0307416_100000088_pt1 | contig 62911 bp, 65 predicted proteins | sample DK1Cmetagenome_2_FD_203821 | JGI IMG/M metagenome (GOLD analysis project Ga0307416, IMG submission 203821) | Maize rhizosphere microbial communities from greenhouse at UC Davis, California, United States - DK15-C-3 | ecosystem: Host-associated > Plants > Roots > Rhizosphere > Soil | place...
TTGAGGCGCTCGCAACGTGCAACACTGGCAGCCGTGATCGAGCGACGGGCCCACTGACCATGCGCCTGGTAATCCAGCGCGTGACCTCCGCGAGTGTCCACGTGGATGGTGAGACCATCGGCGCAATCAATCGGCCAGGCTTATTGATCTTGGCCGGCGTTACTCATGATGATCAGCCAGCGACGGCGGATCGACTCGCCGAGAAGGTCTGGACGCTCCGCATCCTTGACGGGGAGCGATCTTGCCAGGACGAAAACGCGCCAATCTTGGTGGTCAGCCAGTTCACCCTTTATGCCGACACCCGGAAGGGACGCCGGCCGTCGTGGAGCGCCGCGGCGCCGAGAGGCGTCAGCGAACCACTGATCGAGGCGTTCGTTTTGGCCCTACGCCAGCGTGGCGCGGAGGTTGCGACCGGCGTATTCGGCGCTCACATGCACGTGACATTGACCAACGATGGACCGGTGACGCTGATTCTGGACTCGGCGGGTTGAAGGACCGCTGATTTTGCATCACGGCTGATGCCTGAAGGCGGCTTTGCACCGATTCAAGCGTCGTCAGTGATGCAAATTCAGCGCCAATCCGGCTCAGACGGCTTCGATGTCGACGTCGATCTCCGCGACGCGGCCGCGCGCGGCGACTACGCGACGATCCAGCTTGGCCCCCGGCACCAGTGTCCGCAGTGTCCAATCGCCGTCGACGGCGAAGAAGCGGAAATGCCCCGTCGCCGACGTCGGTACTTCGGCGGTGAACTCACCACCCGAGTCGAGCAGACGAACGTACGCCCCGGCGACTGGATTGCCGCCGCGCAGCACGCGCCCCTGAATCACAGCCTCTTTGGTGACGTCCACGTCGGCCAGACTGAGGCCACCCTTTGTTGCTGCGCACATGCTGTCCTCCTTAGAACTGACGCGGAATCGCGTCGAATGATCAGGGCCCTGAATTGATCAGACACTCAAGTGATCAGGCCCTGAACTGCTTAGGGATTACCCGGTTCGTCGCCGACGGCCACGGGTACGCCAACCAGCGAGCCGTATTCGGTCCAGGAACCGTCGTAGTTCTTCACGTTCTTCTGCCCGAGGATCTGATGCAGCACAAACCAGGTGTGCGCGCTACGTTCCCCGATGCGGCAGTAGGCGATGATGTCCTTGTCCCAGCTGAGGCCCGCGCCGCTGTAGAGCTCCTTGAGCTCCTCATCTGACTTGAAGGTGCCGTCATCGTTGGCAGCCTTGCTCCACGGCACGTTCACCGCGGTTGGGATATGACCACCACGCTGGGCCTGCTCCTGCGGGAGGTGGGCCGGCGCCAGCAGCCGACCGGCGTACTCGTCGGGGCTGCGAACATCGACCAGGCTCTTGGTGCCGATCGCAGCGACCACCTCGTCGCGAAAAGCGCGAATGTCGAGGTTGGGCTCCGTGGCGGTGTAGCTGGTGGCCGGTCGGGTGACCGTTTCGGTGTTCAGCGGGCGTGCGTCGAGCTCCCACTTCTTACGACCGCCGTCGAGTAGCAAGGCGTTTTCGTGCCCATAGAGCTTGAAGTACCAGTACGCGTACGCGGCGAACCAGTTGTTGTTGCCGCCGTACAGCACGATGGTGTCGTCATTGCTGATGCCGCGCTCGGACAGCAGCTTCTCGAACTGCTCCTTGTTGATGAAGTCGCGTCGGACCGGATCCTGCAGGTCTTTCTTCCAATCGAGCTTGATCGCGCCTGGGATGTGACCACCGTCGTACGCGGTGGTGTCTTCATCAACCTCGACAAGAACGACGTGCGGATCACCTGCATGCTCTTCGACCCAGTCGGCATCGACGAGTACTTCTTGCCTGCTCATGTTGTGTCTTTCTCCTGATTGGTGTGGTGGCTCAACAGCCGAGGGGTGAGTACAGATGGGCCGTACGGGGAGGCGGAGGGGGCGGTGGCGACTCCGAGCCTTATGCAAGTCAGGCTCGAGGCGACGAAAACGCACCTCTACATTCGCCGCAGCTGACACAACGACGAACGCATCCGGCCGTGATCTACAGCACGCCGGCGGGTGAGCATCAAGGCCCACGGGTTCGTCGAGGTCACGAGGAGAAGACTAGGGGTGGAAGTGAGCCGCACCCAACCAGGCGTCTCGGTTTCTGAGAATTCGTTTCAAATACTGGACACGGCGCGTCAGGCCAACCGGTTGCATCCGGCTCGTCACCGTTTCGTTATCGTGACTTTCGCCACAACCGGTGAACGCGATTGAACGGCCGAAGAGAGCGGCCGTTTTGCCGCCTTGTCGCCCAATTAGGCACCCCCTGCGAAAGGCGGAAGTACTTCAACTTGTACGGCATGAGTCAGCTGCCGCTCAAGATCTTCCAGGTGAGCCGCGCGTCCATCGATCAATACAGAGCTCAGCTGAAGGACTCTGTCAAAGCGTGGATCGGAGCGTTGGCGGCGGGCCACTTCCAGGGCTTCAGCGACGGATCGGGCATCGATTTTCTCCTCGCTGACGCCCGCTGCGGCCTTTGCCCCAGCCCAATAATGAAGGGAAACGGTCACCATTGCGTTAGTCTCAGGCATGCACTCAGGCCATATCGGGGTGGGCTGAAGGCTAGCACCCGACACGAGCTCCCTAGGTGAGGAGACCTCAATGGCCACCTTGCTGCTGCTAACCAACGATATGCACGCCTCCGCGGAAATCTTGCCCGCGTTGGAGCTGCTGCCCCATCAAGTCAAAGTGGCCCAGGCAGAAGCCACTGCCTTGCTCGATGCGCCGACCGCGGACGTGATCTTGCTCGACGCTCGTCGCGATCTTGTCGGCGCCCGGTCGCTGTGTCGACTCATTGAGACAACCGGGAAGGAGGCGCCACTGCTCGTCATCGCAAGTGAGGGCGGCTTGGCGGCGCTCTCAGCCGACTGGGGTTTTGACGACCTGCTAGTCACGACAGCCGGCCCGGCCGAGGTCGACGCCCGGATCCGGCTGGCTGTAAGCCCGGCCATGGCAAGCCACGTCGACCCGGTGATCCAGTCGGGCAACATCGTGATCGACGAAGCTGGTTACAGTGCGAAGCTCAACGGCGTACAGCTCGACCTCACCTACACCGAGTTCGAACTCCTGAAATACCTTGCCCAGCACCCCGGACGCGTGTTCAGCCGCCAACAGCTCCTCAGCGATGTCTGGGGATACGACTACTACGGCGGCACGCGTACGGTCGATGTGCACGTGCGAAGGCTTCGAGCGAAACTCGGACCGGAGTACGAGTCGGTGATTGGCACTGTTCGCAACGTGGGATACCGGTTTGTGACACCGGTCGAAGAGTCGGCGCGCGTCAGCGGCTAGTCGTTGCGCCAGCGCGACTGCTCTCGTAACCGTCGGATGTGGGCGGGAAGCGTTCCCGGTGGACCACCCGGGCGCAAGAATTGCACGCCGGCAAGCACCTGGGCGGCAACCACGAGAAACAACGTGAGTGTCAATAAAAGAGCCGACGCGGTCACCCACCCGGCTCCGGCACTGCCCTCCATGCACGTAAACAGCGCGGCGAGACCTACGGCGTAGGACAGCAGATGCACGATCCAGGAGAGCCGTGCAGCGACATGCAGATCGTGTACGCGTCGACCGCTCCAGGAGGCCATCGCGCGGCGCCAGACGATGACCTGAATAACGCAGATGATCAGCATGAGCGCGGCCGATACGAGAGCGCCGATGGCCCAACTCCGTCCGGGCCCGGCACCGGCAAACGATGGGAACAGGGCGACTGCGACGGCCGCGGCAACAACAGACAGCCCAGCGCACACGGCGCCGATCTCGGTCAACCGCAGATGAGGCGCCATTCGAGCGGCGATGGCCGGCTGCGCGGTCGCCCCGTACGCACCAATCGCCCTCGACGGATCCTCGGACTCGCTCATGGATGGCAGCATAGGACGGGTTTGATTGCTCCGCTCGCTACGCTCGCTGTGTCCGATGGCTCGCTCCGCTCGCTGCGATGTTCGCCGGGTAGCCGCCGTCTTCGTCGGATCCGACGAAACGATCGTGTTGCGGAATCAGCTTTTTCTCGAGATGTTTCGTTGGCCCCTCCTGCAGATCGGCGGCGCGAACATCGCGGATGCGGATCGCGCTTGGTCTCAAGAGCTGAAGCCTGGGTCCCATTACCGTTGGAACATGTCACGGCTGTCGACGGTGTCGGTGGAAACGGAGCTCAACAAGACAGAGATCAACGGCGTAATGCGGTTGGTGAACGAAGCCGAGGCTGTGGATCACATACGCGCACTTAATGAGGCGGCGGTGCTACGGCTCCGGCGTCCGCATCCGACCACTCAGCACATTCTTGTCAGCGAGAATGGGGATCTGATGGGCTACGCCCAGCTGGAGTCGGGCACCGAATGGAGTGCCGGTCAGCTCGTGGTGTCCCCTAATCACCGACGGCAGGGAGTCGGGACCCAGCTGCTCCGGCGATTGATCACAGAAGCGGGCAGTCCGCTACGTGTCTGGGCGATGGGTGATAGTCCCGCTGGGCGCGCCCTCGCCACAGGCGTCGGCATGATCCGCCAGCGGGAGCTCCTGATCATGGAGCGTGGGCTCGGTGATGACCTGCCGGACCCGATAATCCCGCCCGGCGTACAGATCCGAACCTTCCTACCCGGTCAGGACGAGCCGGAATGGCTGCGCGTCAACGCCGCGGCGTTCGCCAACCATCCCGAGCAGGCGCTGATCGACCTCGACGATCTGAAAGACCGCATGGCTGAGCCTTGGTTCAATCCAGCGGGCTTCTTCGTCGCGATGAAGGATGGCATCATGATCGGGTTCCACTGGACGAAGCAGCATCAAGATCAGCTCGGCGAGGTCTATGTGCTCGGGATCGCACCCACTGCGGCCCAGCACGGACTGGGCAAGGCTTTGCTGCTGACCGGCCTCCGCTGGTTGCAGCAGCGAGGTAACTCCCGCGTGAAGCTCTACGTGGAGTCAGACCACCAGGCCGCAATCGAGCTATATCTGACCTATGGATTCGCTACCGCGAGCCGTGATGTGATGTATGCGCAGGGTTAAACCTTCAAAAGGTCCGGCTGGGCGCGATAGAGATCACGCAGCAACTCAGGAGTAAGAAATGGAAGCAGTCGAGGTCTCGACCGTGATAGAGGATTTGCTCCCTCCTCCCACCCAAGTGGAGCTACCTGCTGATCGTTTCCTGGACCGCGAGCTGTCCTGGCTGGCGTTCAACAACCGCGTACTAGACCTGGCCAAAGACGCCAAGCGGGTACCGCTGTTGGAGCGGGCAAAGTTTCTCGCCATCTTCTCTTCCAACCTTGACGAGTTCTACATGGTGCGGGTCGCCGGGCTGAAGCGCCGCATCGCCGCCGGCGTCGCCGTCCCAACGGTCAGCGGGCTCATGCCCCGCGAGGTTCACTCGGCGATCCTCAACCGCACTCGCGCATTGGTCGCTGAGCAGGGGCAAGTTTTCCAGGAGGATGTGCGACCAGCGCTGGCCAAAGAGGGCATCGAGATCCTTCGCTGGGACGAGCTCACCGCAGACGAACAAGATCGAATGGATGAGCTGTTTGCCGAGCGCATCTTTCCGGTGCTTACTCCTCTTGCCGTCGATCCTTCCCATCCATTCCCTTATATCTCTGGCTTGTCGATCAACCTCGCCGTGCTGGTACGCAATCCCGAGACAGGCATCCGCCAGTTCGCCAGGGTCAAGGTACCGACGATGCTCTCGCGCTTCATCTCATTGGCCGAGGGCCGCTATGTCCCTCTCGAGGATGTGATCGCTCATCATCTCGATCAACTGTTCAGCGGCATGGAGATCGTTCAGCACCACACGTTCCGGGTGACCCGCAACGAAGATGTCGAGGTCGAGGAGGACGACGCCGAAAATCTGCTGCTCGCCCTGGAGAAGGAGCTACTCCGTCGCAAGGTCGGCCGCCCGCCGGTACGGCTTGAGGTCGAGGACGACATGGATCCGCGGATGCTCGAGCTGTTGATCAGCGAGCTCGACATCAGTGAGCGGGAGGTCTTCTATGTGCCCGGGCCCCTTGACCTGACCGGCCTGTTCTCCCTGGCCGGCATTGATCGCGCCGAGCTCAAGTATCCGGCCTTCCTGCCCTCGACCCATCCGCATCTGGCCGAGGTCGAAACGGCCAAGCCGGCAGACATGTTCGGTGCTCTGAAGCAACGCGATGTGCTACTGCATCATCCGTACGACTCATTCGCGACAAGCGTGCAGCGCTTCATCGAGCAGGCGGCCGACGACCCGCACGTGCTGGCGATCAAGCAGACCCTCTACCGCACTTCCGGCGACTCGCCGATCATCGACGCACTGATTGAGGCCTCCGAGGCGGGAAAGCAGGTGCTCGCCTTGGTCGAGATCAAGGCGCGCTTTGACGAGCAGGCCAACATCGCTTGGGCGCGGCGACTGGAGCAGCACGGCTGTCACGTGGTCTATGGATTGCTGGGGCTGAAGACCCACTGCAAGCTCTCCATGGTGGTCCGTGACGAACCAGATGGGCTGCGCCGCTACGCCCACATTGGTACCGGCAACTACAATCCGAAGACCGCTCGGCTCTATGAGGACGTCGGACTGCTCACAGCGAATCCCATCGTCACCGAGGACATCGGCAGGCTATTCAACCACCTTTCGGGAATGGCGCAGGAGACGCAATACAAGAGGCTGTTGGTCGCGCCGCACGGCATCCGCAACGGGCTCGTCGATCGGATCAATCACGAGATTGCCAACCACGAGGACGGCAAGCCGGCGGCCATCAAGATCAAAGTCAATTCGATAGTGGACGAGGCGACTTCGGACGCGCTCTACCGTGCCTCGCAGGCAGGAGTGCCGGTGGACTTGTGGGTACGCGGCATCTGCACGATTCGGCCTGGCGTGCCCGGGTTGAGCGAAAATATCCGCGTACGCAGCATCTTGGGCCGGTTTCTGGAGCACAGCCGTCTGTTTTGGTTTGCCAACGATGGATCGCCGTCTGTCGGCATCGGCTCCGCGGACCTCATGCACCGCAACCTCGACCGTCGCGTAGAAGTGCTGGTCTCTATCACCCACCCGGCACATATCGCCGAGATTGAGCAGCTGTTCGACATGGCCTTCGACGAGGGCACCGCATCGTGGCAACTGCAGCCCGATGGCACCTGGATTCCGCATACCACCGATGCCGACGGCAATCCTTTGCTGGACATGCAGGAATATCTGATCAACGCTACGAGCCGGCGACGCGCCGCGACGAAGTAGCCGCTCCGTGACATCGGTCGGCACCACCAGCACCCGGAAGAATGGGGTGCAGTCTCCGAGCCGACCCGTCCTTGCCGGCGGCGCGGTGGTGACGCGGGAACATCCGGAGCGTGGCACCGAAGTCGTGATCATCCATCGGAAGCGCTACGACGATTGGACCCTACCGAAAGGAAAGGCAGAGGCCGGTGAGCCGGTGCCGGCGTGCGCCGTACGAGAGGTGCATGAAGAAACCGGTGTCACGATCAGGCTCAGTGTGCCGCTGGACTCGATTACCTACGAGGCCGGAAACGCCGGACTCAAAAAGGTCGATTATTGGGGCGGCGTCGTCTTGGATGTGGTACCCCGCGCGCCCGACGCCGAGGTCGATGTCGTTTCGTGGCTGCCGCTCCGGGCTGCGCTCAGCCGGCTGACCTATTCCCATGATCATTTTCTGGTACAGCAGTATCTTGATCAACCACCAACAACACCGTTGATCATCTTGCGGCACGCCAAAGCCATGGATCGCAAGGATTGGTCCAGGAAAGATTCCGCTCGGCCGATCAATTCGCGGGGGCGGCGCCAGTCGAGGCTGCTGATTCCGCTGTTGGACGCCTATGGCGTGACCAAGATCGTCAGCTCGCCCTCGACTCGCTGTGTAGCGACCGTGCTGCCCTACGCCCATCACCAAGAGCTGACTCTTGAGACCTACGGGCTGCTGACCGAGGAGCAGGGCAAGGAAGATCCCGATGGTGTCGCGAATCTGATTCACAAAGTTCGGGCCGCCACCATCAAGAGCGGTGAGCCCACGGTTGTCTGCGTACATCGGCCTGTGCTACCGCACATCCTCGATGCGCTGGACATCCCGTCGACAACCCTCGGGACCGGGGAGTTTTTGGTCGCGCATCTAGCCGCTGACGAGGCGGTTCACGCTTTGGAACGGCATCGACCAGAGGTCTGAACTCGACGTCGTGTCGGCACTGACACTAAATGGCTACGGAGTGCTACGATCGTAGCATGACGAACGTAGCAGCGCGGGAGCTTCGCAACAACACAGCTGAAGTGCTCAATAGGGCGGCAGCTGGCGAAGAGATCACGATCACCGTTCACGGGCGACCAGTAGCAGCCTTGGTTGCGATCAACAGGCCGACACGCCGGCCCTTCAACAAGGCCGAGATTATTTCACTGCTGCAGACCAGCCAGGCCGATTCCGGCCTACGGGATCTTCGGCGACTCGCTGGGGATACTACCGACGATCTTGGGCCGATTGAGTGAACCTCGACGACGCTCCACCAGCCGTCTCCCAGCGCGCGATCCTAGATACCTCGGTCTTCATAGCCGCTGAGTCCGGCCGCCCACTGCGCTACCAGCTCCTCCCTGAAGAAGGCGTCAGCACTGTCATCACACTCGCCGAGCTCAACGCTGGTGTTCTCGCCGCAACCGAATCCTCAACAAGATCTGTAAGACTCAGGACGCTCACCAGACTCGCGGCGATGGAGCTGTTGGGCGTCGACCTCCGCGCTGCCGAAATGTGGGCACAGATGCGCGTTTTCCTCGCCGAACGACACCGGCGAATCAACGTCAATGACTTGTGGATCGCATCCATTGCGCTAGCTCACGGACTACCGATCGCCACACAAGGCAACGACTTCACATCCCTCGAAGACTTCCCAGGCGTCTCGATCATGAAGGTCTAGCCCGCCGAGAAACTGCTGGCAAATCGACGCATTCACACGATCGGCGATGTCACTTGCCAGCAGTTTTGCTTCGTTTGGCCCGGGTCGGGAGTGATCTGGAAGTTGCTCACGTGTGTGGGGGCGTTGATCATTCACCCGTTGTTCACCTTCGCTCGTCCTTTCGGACATATCGGCCGCGTACGTTCGGCGAACATCGGGAGGAGCGAGCATGCCGCGCCTTCCGAGCCAAGCCCGATGCGCAGGGTGGCGCAAGGGTCCGTCAAGGGGAAACGACCCTCCGTCTGTGAAGGACACGCATGATCATGAACCGCCTCATGAGCTCGCGAGCCGCGCTTCGCCGTACGCCGTCGTACGCGGCCGGGCTCGCCGCCCTGGCTGCGCTGGCCACCCTCGGTCTTTCTGCCTGCGGCTCGGACCCAACGGTCGCAAGCGAGCAGCCTGGCGGTGTCGAGCCGGGCCGCAGCGCGAACGCCTCCGGCCTTGCTTGCCCGGCTGGGAAATTGTCAGCGGAGGGCTCGAGCGCCCAGGCCAACGCCATTACCGAGGTCATCGTCGACTACAACGCCCAATGTGGCGACCAGGCGACGATCGAATACAACCCGACCGGCTCGGGCGCGGGCATCAAGTCGTTCTACAACGGGCTGGTTGACTTCGCTGGCTCTGACTCCGCACTCAAGACCGAGGAAAAGGACGGCGTCATCGAGGCCGACAAGGCCAAGGAGCGCTGCCAGAACAATCCGGCCTGGAACCTGCCCATGGTGGTCGGCCCGATCGCCTTCGCGTACCACATCGACGGCATTGACAAGCTGGTGCTCAATGCCGAGACGCTCGCCGAAATCTTCAACGGCACCATCAAGAGCTGGAACGATCCCAAGATTGCCAAGCTGAACTCTGGCGTCGATCTGCCCAGCGCGAACATCACGGTGTTCTTCCGCTCCGACGAGTCCGGGACTACCGAGAACACCACAAAGTTCCTCTCCAAGGCCGGCAACGGAGCTTGGACAGACGAGCCGGCCAAGGCGTGGACTGGCACCGGTGAAGGCAAGAACAAGTCCTCCGGTGTCGCCGAGGCCACTGCCAATACCAAGAACTCCATCACCTACATCGAGTGGAGCTACGCCAAGGACAACAACCTGAGCACCGCCCAGCTGGACAGCGGCAATGGGCCGGTGGAGCCGACCGGTGATTCGGTCGCGAAGGCTGTGTCGGAGGCCAAGATCAAGGGCAGCGGCAATGACCTGAACCTTGACCTGAAGTACTCCGGGACCAAGTCCGGCGCCTATCCCGCGTTGCTCGTCACATACGAGATTGTCTGCAGCACGGGATTGACACCCGAGAAGACAGCGATTGTCAAGGATTTCTTGACCTACTTCTCCTCGGCCGATGCGCAGCAGAAGCTTCCAGATCTGGGGTATGCGCCACTTCCGAGCGAGCTGCAGGCGAAGGTTCAGACGGCGGTCGCCGCAATCCAGTAAATCGCCCTCCCCCGAGAGGCGGGTCATCGCGGCAAGGCAACCGTGGTGACCCGCCGCCCAATTCAGTTACCGAACAGGAAGAGCCATGTCAGTGACGGATACGGATGCCACACAGCGGGTCGAGTCCGAATCTGACGCGGCAGAGAATCCCGGTTTGTCGCCAGTAGTGGACCATAGTCCGGTGAGCTTGCACTCCCCGGTGCCCAAGGTAGTGCCTCACCGCGCGGCCAGGCCCTCAGTCGATCATGCTGAGCGGCCGTCCCGCGGCATCAGACTGGCCAAGATCAGTAAGACGGGCGATCGAGTCTTCCGAGGCCTCGCGACGACCTCCGGGCTTGCAATCGTGTTGCTGGTGCTATTCGTTGGCATCTTCCTACTTGCTCTCGCGCTGCCCAGCCTGCGAGCTGACCAGGACAACTTCCTCACGTCACGCAACTGGACAGTGGCGGGAAACGAGCTTCGGTTCGGAATTGCTGGACTGCTGTGGACCACAGTCCTGTCCTCGATCCTTGCTATGGCGATCGCGGTCCCCATCGCTGTTGGTGTGGCGCTCTGTCTTACCCAGTACTTGCACAAGCGAGCTTCAGGCCCGGTCTCTTTCGCGGTCGATCTGCTAGCCGCAGTTCCGTCGATCATCTTCGGGCTTTGGGGATTGAGCGTGCTCGGACCGTTCCTGGCTCCGGCGGCTCAGTGGCTGATCAGCAAGATTGGCTGGATTCCCTTGTTCAGCAAGAGCGTCGATCCCAAAGGATCCGTCTTCGTCGCCTCAGCGGTGCTGGCGATCATGATCTTGCCCATTGTGACAGCCATCTCGCGTGATGTGTTCGCACAGACCCCACGCGATCACATCGAGGCCGCTCTGGCGCTCGGCGCGACTCGCTGGGAGGTGATACGAACAGCGGTCCTGCCCTACGGGCGGTCTGGTGTGATCAGCGCGTCCATGCTCGGACTTGGACGCGCACTCGGCGAAACGATCGCGGTCATGATCATCCTGACGACACCACCAGCTGGGAGTCCGTTCACTCCCTCGATCTTCGCCGGAGGCGAGACCTTCGCAAGCAAGATCGCCAACAATGCTGCTGAATTCGACAGCCCGTCCAAGACCGGGGCCTATATCGCGGCTGGGCTGGTCCTCTTTCTGGTCACCTTCGCGGTAAACGCAATGGCCCGGATCATCGCTGAGCGCGGTGGAGCGAAGTCATGAGTGCAACAACTACCGACGCCCAGCTCTCCTTCCGCCGCCCGAGCGGCATCCGGACAGTCAAGAACGCGCTTGCCACGGTCTACGTGACCATCGCGACGGTGCTTGCCGTGATCCCGCTGCTCTGGGTGCTCTATACGGTGATCACCAAGGGTCTTCGCCTCATCCTCAGCTCCACGTGGTGGCTGCAAAGCCAGCGTGGCATCACTCCGCGTCGCGAGGGCGGCGGCGCGTACCACGCCATTGTCGGCACTGTAGAGATGGCGTTGATCTGCGCAGCGATCGCCGTTCCGCTAGGCATCATGGGCGCGATCTTGTTAATCGAGTACGGCAAGGGAACCAAGGTGGCGCGGGGCGTCAGCTTCATGGTCGACATCCTCAGCGGCGTCCCTTCCATTGTCGCCGCGCTGTTCATCTACGCGCTCTTCATCACTGTCTTGGGGCTAGGCCGCTCAGCTATCGCGGTGTCCCTGGCTCTGGTGCTGCTGATGCTGCCTGTTGTCCTCCGATCGACCGAGGAGATGCTCAAACTGGTGCCCCAGGAACTGCGTGAGGCGTCGTACGCGCTCGGTGTGCCGAAATGGAAGACGATCCTCCGCGTAGTCATTCCAACAGCGTTCGGCGGGATCATGACCGGTGTCATGCTCGGCCTGGCCCGAGTGATGGGTGAGACCGCGCCACTGCTGATCTTGGTCTCGTACGCGGTGGGCATCAACTTCTCACCCACTAGCGACACCATGGGCGCCCTTCCGACCATGATCAACACCGGCCGCGACCAGGCGCCGCAGCTGCCCGGCTATGAGCGCGTGTGGGCTGCTGCCCTGACCTTGATCATCATCGTAATGCTGCTCAATTTGCTGGCCCGCGCGATCGCTCGCGCCACCAAGCTGAAGGAGAAATGAGTCATGGCCAAGCGAATAGATGTGCAGAACCTCGACATCTTCTATGGCAGCTTCCATGCGGTCGAAGGCGTGTCGATGACCGTAGAGCCGCGTACGGTGACAGCTTTCATTGGTCCATCTGGCTGCGGAAAATCCACCCTGCTACGGACGCTGAATCGCATGCATGAGGTGATCCCTGGCGCACATGTCAAGGGCAGCGTGCAGCTCGATGGCACCGAGTTGTACGGCCAAGGAGTCGACCCGGTCGCAGTACGGCGGGTGGTTGGCATGGTGTTTCAGCGGCCCAACCCCTTCCCGTCGATGTCGATCTTCGACAACGTAGCCTCCGGCCTGCGATTGAACGGCGTCAGAAACAAGCAGACCCTTGCTGACGCCGTGGAACGGTCGCTGATCGCGGCAAACCTCTGGAACGAGGTGAAGGACCGGCTCGGCAAGGCCGGCGTTGGCATTTCTGGAGGCCAACAGCAGCGACTCTGCATTGCTCGGGCCATCGCCGTCGAGCCTCAGGTGTTGTTGATGGACGAGCCGTGCTCTGCCCTGGATCCGATCTCCACGCTCGCCATTGAGGACTTGATCGGTGAGCTGAAGGAGCAGTACACCGTGGTGATCGTCACCCACAACATGCAGCAGGCCGCGCGGGTAAGCGACCAGACCGCCTTCTTCAATCTCGCCGCGCAGGGCAGGCCCGGAAGGCTAATCGAGATGGGTTCGACCGAAAAGATCTTCTCCAATCCCGACGAGCAAGCGACCGAGGACTACATCACTGGAAGGTTTGGCTAAAGCGGGCTCAGCTTATCGAAGCACCGCAGAATCGGATCGCGCTCCCGCCGTGCTGAGGACGACTGAGTTTGCTACATAGACTCGGCGCGTGAGCGCGAAAGCTGGGTGGTACCCCGATCCAGGTGGGGGCCAAGGACTGTTCCGTTACTGGGATGGCAAGGCTTGGTCAGCAGCAACCTCCCCCAATCCGAGCGCCCCTCCGCCCACCCAGGGACTTGTTGATGTAGGGACCACACCACAAGGGGGGCAACAGTACGGCCAGACCGGACAGTCGGCGTACGGCCCCTATGGCCAGGGTGGCCAGCCGGGACAGCCCATGTATGGCCAATCGCCGTACGATCCCAGCGTTGGCAGCGCGTACGCGAACTACCAAGAATTGCAGAAGAAGAAGTCGCCGGTCGGCTGGTGGATCGGTGCCGGGGTCCTGGTCATCGTCATTGTGGTCGTCGCTGTTCTGGCGATTCGGGCCGTTACCGGGGGCGAGTTCGGTACCACGGGCGCGCCCAGCGGGCAGCCGACACAGGACGTCTGCCCGCCGCAGGTGACCGCAAGCCCGGGACAGACGGCCGAGCCCCCCAACCATCCTGCGGACGGACGGGTCCACGGAGGTCCGGTTTCGTACCCCATGCTCGGCCCGCCCTGGAGTGCGCCGCAGGGCGAGAGCCGGGTGCCGTTCGGGAGCGATGTGCAGAGCCAGCAGGTCCTGGACCAGGCCGACTATGACGGCAACGGCAACAACTGGATTGCCCAGATTCTCGTCGGTGAATTGCAGGCCGGCGATGGGTTCTTCACTCCTGAGCAGGGCTCCCAGATCGTCGTGAAATGCATCCTCGGGGCGTTCTACGGCAACAACCCGGTGGATAGCAACGTCAAGGTGAACGAGAAGACCACGATCGATGGCCACGAGGCCTGGCTGGTGGAGTCTCAGCTCACATTTGATATCCCGGGGCTGACGGCGAAGGGTGAATATCTGATTGTCGCGATCGTCTCCGCGGGCAATCGATCAGGTCTCTACTACGCCACGATTCCCGATACGCAGCGCGAACTCCTGGAGCCGGCCCGCGATGCCCTAGCTAACCTGCAGGTCGACGGCTAAGAGGGACTCTGCGTCTGATATCGACCAGTTTTGTAAGGCTGGCCGCCCATCTTCGACACATAGACTCGGGCGCGTGAGCGCGAAGGCTGGGTGGTATCCCGATCCGGGCGGCGGGCAAGGACTCTTCCGGTACTGGGATGGCAAGGTTTGGTCAGCAGCAACCTCTCCCAATCCGAGCGCCCCTCCGCCCACCCAGGGACTCGTCGGGGCGACAGCAACGCCACAGGGTGCTCAGCAGCAGAGCCCTGGACAACCGGCATACGGGCAAGGCGGCCAGCAATACGGCTCGGGTGCACAACCTATGTATGGCCAGTCGACCTACGATCCCAGTGTTGGCAGCGCGTACGCGAACTACCAAGAACTCCAGAAGAAGAAGTCGCCTGTCGGCTGGTGGATAGGCGGCGGGGTTCTGGTCATCGTGATTGTGGTCGTGGCGGTCCTTGCGATTCGTGCCGTCACCGGCGGAGAACTCGGCACCACCGGCGGGCCCAGCGGGCAGCCCTCACAAGCGGTATGCCCGCCGCAGAACACCGCAAGCCCCGAGGCCCTGGCGAGCCACCCGGCCGACGGACGAGTCCATGGAGGTCCGGTTTCCTATCCGATGCTTGGTGCGCCGTGGAGTCCACCGAAAGGTGATAACCGGGTGCCGTTCGGCAGCGACGTCGAGAACCAAGTCGTGATCGTCGAACAAGACTATGACGGGCAGGGTGGTCTCTGGGCCGCCTCGGTCTTGGTCGGTGAACTGCAGGCCGGCGACGGCTTCTTCACTCCTGAGCAGGGCTCCCAGATCGTCGTGAAATGCATCCTCGGGGCGTTCTACGGCAACAACCCGGTCAAAAGCAACGTCAAGGTGAACGAGAAGACCACGATCGACGGCCACGACGCCTGGCTCGTGGAGTCCCACTTGACCTTTGACATTCCGGGGCTGAAGACCAAGGGCGAACTCCTGATTGTCGCGATCGTCTCCGCCGGCAACCGGTCCGGTCTCTACTACGCATCGATACCCGATACCACGCCTGAACTTGTCGAGCCGGCCCGAGACGCGCTGAAGAATCTGAAGGTCGACGGCTAACTATCGCCTGCTGGATTGTCGAGGCCCCAGGGGCTGCAGAGCGGGACCTGAGCTGTATCGGTTTTAGTGACCACCCTTGGCGAGGTTGTCGAGACGGCCCTGCCGTGGTTGCATCCGTGATTTTCTCAGCGTCTCAGCGCGCCGGCGGAGCTGCTGCAGCTCGTTTGCGATCACAAGGCCCCAAAGAACCCGTTCTGACCACGTGAAATGGCTCGTTTGTGATCACAAGCGCTAAAACGACCTGCTCGACACGACGACGCTGGGGCGACTGCAAGCTGAGCCTCTCGAGGCTCGCGGCAGCCCTTGACCCCGATTAGTGGAACGCCCGACGGCGGTTGATGGATTTCTCGGAATCGCCCCCGAGCGAGTGGCTGCAGTAACGATTCCACGCTCAAGTCGCAACCGCTCCTGTCCGCTCGGGGGCGATTTTGAGAATTTCGCTGTCCTTAGCCCGTCCTCAACAGCTGGCAAGCCCCCGGCGTTCCTTCATCGCGACGACATGGGCCGCGCTCTTGGTGACCTGCTTTGCGAAGTCAGGATCATCGGAGGCCTCATCTTTCAGCGCGTTCGCCATGGCGGTCGCCAGGCTGGCATCGCCAATGATCAACACGTCGCCGCCAGCGCGAACAAAGCGGATCGCACGCTCGCCGGGCGGCAGGGTCCGCATGGCAGCTGCAGCAAGATCATCAGAGATGACGACCCCGGGATATCCGAGATCTTCACGGAGCATCTCGGCCATGATCACCGTCGAGAACGCGGCGCGATGCTCGTCGTCGATCTTGGTGTAGAAGGCGGAGGACACCATGACCATGTCGACCTTGGAATTGATCGCGGCCTGGAAGCCAGCGAGAGCAGCATCGTGGCGGGTTGTCGTCCTGTCGACAACTCGGGTCATGTAGTCGGTGTTACCGCGTACGCGGCCAAGCCCTGGAAAGTGCTTGACCGCCGTCGCTACGCCCGACTGATCCATGCCTTCGATAAATGCAGTCACTTTCGCGGCTACTGTCTTCGACGAACGGCCGTATCCACGACGCAGCTGACCGATCGGCTGATTCATCCAGACCATCGAGCTGGGCACCACGTCGGCAACCGGCGCCAGATTGGCGTCGATGCCAGCGGCCTTAAGTTCGCGACCCCATTCAGAGGCATTGTGGCGAAGTTTCGCATCAGACTGCTGGGCCTGAACGCTTGCCGAGGGCATCCTCGTGAAGCCCGGACCCCTGAGTCGCTGCACGAGCCCGCCCTCCTGATCCGCGGCCAGCATGACCTCGACACCTTCGGGATTGCGCGACGCATCGCGTACTCTCCGAACGAGACCTTGGATCGCCTGCATCCCGGCCGTTGAATTGCCAAGCAGGATGACGCTTCCGGCTCGGGTCCGGTTGATAATTTCCGCTTCTGATTCAGTGATGCCGCCAGAGCTCACAGCGACCATCAGCAACTGGCCAACCCGCTCCGACATGCTCATTTTGCGGACAACCTGAGCGCACGGCGGATCGACGGTGAACGATTCGGTGGGATCGGCGATGCTGGCGCCGGCCTCAGGCGACTCCGGGCTCGTGAGTCCCGGTTGACTCCTCGACCCTGAAGGAGTCACAGTATCCAGCGGTGCGGCGGTGGGCACTGCGCCGCATCCCGCCAGTGCGGCAGTGATCATCAGCGCACAACTGGCAGTCAACGCTCGTCGATCACTTCTCGCTCGACGCACAGCACCTCGATCCCCTGAGATTCACCGCACGAGCCTGTTGGCGGCCTGAGCAGTCCGGACACTAGGGTTGTCGCATCGCGGTGAGGACGCAGCGGCGCATCCACACCTATACGCCCACCCGGTCTGGAGGACAACCCCATGTCGAGCGTCACCAGCGTAAGCCCACGCACTCTGGGCGACGCAATTCCCGGCGGCCTGGTCCGCAGCATCGCCCTGGTAATCGGTGGTGCGATCTTCGTCGGACTCACGGCTCAGGTCTCGATCCCACTGCCGTTCACTCCGGTTCCACTGACGCTGCAGACCTTCTCGGTGTTGCTCGTCGGTGCTGCGCTGGGCAGTGTCCGAGGAGCGGCATCCATGGCGCTTTATCTGCTGGCGGGCGTGGCCGGCCTGCCCTGGTTCGCGAACCAGCAAAGCGGCTGGGCCTTTGCCTCTTTTGGCTACATCGTGGGTTTCGTGGCGGCTGCGTGGCTGGTTGGCCGGCTCGCCGAGCGGGGCGCCGATCGTCGCGTGCTACCGACCATCGGCATGATGGCGCTGGGAAATCTGGTCATCTACGTCTTCGGCGTGGCCGGCCTGATGCTGATCGCCGATATGTCGTTGAGCAAAGCGCTGACGCTGGGAGTAGTGCCCTTCTTGATCGGCGACGCGATCAAGATCTTGCTGGCTGCCGTGCTGTTGCCGGGCACTTGGAAGCTGATCAATTCGCGTAAGGGCTCCTAGAGGCGCAATGGCGTTCACAGCCGAGGTTCTGTCGGCAGGACAGGGCGGCGGCCACGCGGTCGTCGTACCCAAAGAGGTCGCTGCGACGTTTGCCGGCAAGCGTCCTCAGGTGTTGGCACATGTCAACGGCGTCGAATATCGCTCTCGGCTCATGGTGTACGGCGGGCAGAGCTATCTCGGCCTTCGCAAAGACCTGCTCCGGCAGCTCCAGGTGGGAGCGGGCGATCAGGTACAGATAGAACTCGTTGAGGACCATGAGGAGCGCGTCGTCGTTGAGCCTCCGGAGCTCACCCAAGCGCTGGCCGACAACGCAGCCGCCCAGGCCGCGTACCAGAAACTGCCCTTCACGCATCGCAACGAGTACGCGCGATGGATCGACGAGGGCAAGAAACCAGAGACTCGTGCCGATCGGGTAGCCAAAACGATCAAGCGACTGACCGAACCTCGCTGAAGGATGCGATTAGTCGCTGAGGCCAAGGAGAGCGTTTTCGATCACCTCGGTCATTGCCGGGTGAATCCAGTACTGGCCGCGGGCCACCTCTGGCGCTGGTTGTTCAAAGCTCATGGCGTGGATCAGCGGCTGAATCAGTGAGGAGGCCTGCGGGCCAACCACATGCGCGCCGAGGAGCAGCTTAGAGTGCGCGTCAGCGATCAGCTTGACGAAATGATCGCTGTCCTCCATGGCCCACCCGTACGCAGTCTCGCCGTAGTCCTGCTTGGAGACCACATAATCGATTCCCCGCTCGGCAGCTTCCAACTCTGTCATGCCAACCGACGCCACCTGCGGCATCGAGAACACCGCGCGCGGTACAAATCGTCGGTCATTGGTGATCATTGAGTCCGGGTACAGCAGGTTGTGTTGTACGACCCGGGCGTCGCTGTTGGCGATGTGCTTCAGCTGCTCCCGCGACGACACGTCTCCCATGGCGAAGACACCCTCGGCAGTGGTCCTCTGATAGGAGTCGACGACGATGAGGCCGTCGTCATCGACATCGATGCCGCCGCGCGCGGGATCCAGGGTGTCGGCGTTCGACGTCCGTCCCGTGGCGACCAGCAAGACGTCGGCATCCAAAGGCCCAGATGTCTCATCTTCACCTTTGACATGCACCCGTACGCGTCCATCGCCGGCGTCCTCAACCACAGTGACGCTGGTGTTCACCCGGACGTTGACTCGTCGGCTGAGGAGCTCAGTGAATCGCTTCGCCACGTCCTCGTCCTCCCTCCGCAGCAGAACTTCGGAGCGGTTCAGCACCGTGACCGAGGTGCCGAAAGCGGAAAAGACGTGAGCGAACTCGGCCGCGATGTATCCGCCGCCAATGATGATCATGGATCGCGGCAGCTCCAGGAGCCTCATCACGGTGTCTGAGGTGTGGAACTCCACCGAGCTCAAGCCCGGCAGATCTGGGACGATGGGGCGACTGCCGGCAGCGATCACCATCCGGTCGGCAGTGATCGGCTCGGCTACACCGACATCGAGCGTCCGCGCCCCAACGAAGCGGGCTCGCCCATCGAAGACGGTGACATTGTGGCTCCGCTGCCGATAGACCCGGCCACTGGCGGCCTTGGGATCAATCCGGCCGAAGATTCGTTCCTGAATTTCCCGCCATCTGACGCCGCGAAGTTCCAGATCAACCCCGAGCCTGGTCGCCTGGATTGTTGATGCGGCAAGATCAGCGGGATAGACATACATCTTGCTCGGAATGCACCCGACATTCAGGCAGGTTCCGCCGAAGGTTCCCATCTCGATAATCGCAACGTCGAGGTCGTCAAGCCTCTCGTCGATGATCGAGTTTCCCGTTCCGGTGCCGATGATGCAAAGGTCGAAATGAGGCACGCCGCTATCGTGCCAGCAGGTCCCTAGCGTTACTCCCCGGTAACGCTTGCCGCGTACCAGAAAACCGGGACACCATTAGGCAGTGGGTGGCACAAGCCTCGGCGGCAGGCTCAGCCGTCATCGTCGCAACCGGATTTCCTATCTGGTATTACTTCGGCGCTCCAGCAACTACACGATGCACGCCTGGTACATCCGCGTTGCTGGATTAGTGATCATCGCTGGTCTTTCCATCGGCAGTCGCAGCAGCGCACTCGCGATTGGATTGTGCCTGCTCGCCTCCATCGGCAGCTATCTGCTGTGGACCAACGAGCGGCATCTGCGAAACGGCACTCAGCCGCGCTTCTGGCTTTCGCAGGCTTACCTCCGAAACGTGATCAAGACTGATGGGCGGCACCGGCTGAGTCTTGGTTCGTACTTCGAGATTCCGGAGGCTCTGCTGCTCATCGCGATCCCGTCCTGGATAGCGATCGACGATCCGCTGTGGGCGCGGCTCGTCATGCTCGCCGCGGCCACGGTGTTCTTGATCACGACCTCGTTGTTGATCTTCAATGACCACACTTGGTTCAACCCGGAGGAGGCCGATCCGCCGGCCTGGCACGAGATCTTTCGATTGGTGGCTGGCCCGATCACTGCACTGCCTGTCTGTGTGATCGCGCTTCCCGCAGACTGGGGCGCGGACGGCTGGCTTGCAGCGCTCGCGATTTGCTTGATGCCTCTCGCAGTCGTGGGTTCTCGGATTTCCGACACCGACTTGATCATGCAAACACTGCCGGGCCTAGTTCAGGAGGAGTCACATGCCGGACGCGAGTTGGTGATCAGCGAGACGCACGGCGCCCTATCGACCAACCTGCGGCTGATTGAGCAGCACGCACGTAACGTTCGCGATCTTGCTCCTACGTTGTACGAGCTGGCGGTCTCGGCCAATAGTCGGCTACGGGAGACGCTGACTCTTGCCCAAGTGGGCCGCGATAGCTCGACGAGCCTGCAGAATCTCGAGGCTCCGGTGCTTACATTGGCGCGGGCCGTCGGGGCGAAGGCCGCCGTTGCTGTCAGCGTTGACGCGTTGTCGACCGATGATCGCGATCTTGCTCGGCTGATATTGAACGATTTGGTCGGCAACGCGTTGAACGCCGGCGCCGGTGATATCCAGGTCGCGGTGACACCCGATGACGGCAGGGTCGCTATCTCAGTGACTGACGATGCTCCGCCAATGGCCGATGGAGTATGGAAGACTCCGGGAACAAGCTCCGCCCGACTTGCGGCTCGGCTGGGCGATCTTTCCGGATCGCTGACCGCAAAACAAAACGGCATAACTAAAACTGTCACTGCTCGTTGGGTGCCAGAAAGTGAGTGATCAAGTCCACAGATGATCAAGCGTTTTGCAGTTGATCAAGTTCCGGGAGGACGGGCAGTGACCGCAAATGGTGTGTTGCTGGTCGACGACGTGCCCGGCGAGCGCGCGAACTTCGAGCAGGCATTTGGGCGTGATCTCACGGTCGCGCCGTCAATCGACCAGCTGAATGAACAGCTGCGCCGCGGCCTGAACTGGGACCTGGCATTTGTTGATTTCAACCTGAGCTCCCAGACCAGCACCGGCCTAACCGCTCTGCTGCGGCTGCACCACGAGCGCCCGATGACACAGATCGTCACGTATAGCCAGTTCACCGAAAGCGGACGTACCCTGTACGCTGCGGCGGCGCATCACTGGTTTGATGCGTCAGCATTGATGGACAAGACCAAGAACGATCCGGGCACGCTCGTCCACTATCGGGAGTCGATCTGCCACGGCATTAATCCGACACCGGTGCCTTGGCAGCGCCGGTTGCAGTGGGCACCCCTCATCGACAATTTGCTGGCCGACGCCTCCTGGGTACGAATCTGGCGCGCACTCCGGGATGCGGCCGGCGATATGGCGCTTGTGGCCGAGATGCTACGGGTGGATGCGAGCAGCCTGCGAGGATTCAAGGACCGGGCCACCGAGGCGGCGATCCAGTTCAATGAGAAGTTCCACGACATTCCGCACCCGGGACGTACCCGAAACAAGAAGGGCATTCTGGCAGCCTTCGCCGCCGAGCATCGCCATTTTCTAACTGCGCCAGACTTGTCGACGGTGATGTCGCCGGGAACCCGCCGGCGGTGTTAGCCGCCTGATCCCTGTTGTCGCGGGATGGCGAGGTAGCGCTGGCGTTCGGCCTGCTCAAAGTGCTCGATGGCGTAGCGCAACGCCGTACGCGGCATGATCGACGCATGTTGATCAAGAAATCGACGCAGCTCAGCGCGATCGACACGCTTGCCTGCTTCTCGCAGTGACCAGCCAACGGCCTTATGGATCAAGTCATGGCGATCGGGCAACAAGATCTCGGCTAGACGGTACAGGTCGGAGGTTTCGTGCCGTTTCAGGAAGTGCTGACTGCTGACCATGGCAATGCGGCGGTCCCACAACCAGTCGGACCGGACAAGCTTGTACAGCGGGGCTCGGTCGCGATCTTGTAGATATCCGCCAACGATCGGGCCGCAGCTAACATCCACGAGATCCCAATTATTCACATAGCGCGTGTTGTCTAGATAGGTGTCATAGATCACCTGCAATTCGCTTTCCCTGTTGGGTTTCTGGGCACTCTTATTCGCTCGCTCGCTCATAACGACAAGCGCGATCAGCCGGTGCTCGTGGATGGGACTGCGCAGCATCGGCAGCCATTGATCAGGTTCGAAGGCCGACGCGACGTACGGCTTGGCTAACTGCCGGAGATCACCAAGTTTGAGGCCAAGGAAGATGTCGCCTTCGCCATAGCTACCCGGTGCCACTTTGAAGTACCTTGCCAGCGCCCGCGCGTTCTCCGGCGTGGCTGCTGCCTCCATGGCCCGTACCAGGTCATCCACGAATGCCACCTTGCCAGGTGGTTCTGACGGCCGTACCAGCACTCCGCATCAGTAACTTGGACTCCGCATCAGGCACATCTGATGCGGAGTCGAAGCAAGTGATGCGGAGTTGCTCAGATACCGGCGTAAGAGTGCAGACCTGAAACCAGCAGGTTGATCCCAATGAAGTTGAACCAGAATGAAGCAACGCCGATGATCGCGATCACGGCGGCCCTGGTGCCGCGCCAGCCGGCTGTCGAACGGGCATGCAGGTAGCCGGCGTAGATGACCCATGTCACAAGGGCCCAAGTCTCCTTGGGATCCCAGCCCCAATAGCGTCCCCAGGCGTACTCGGCCCAGATCGCGCCCGCCACCACGGTGAAGGTCCACAGCGGGAACGCGAACGCCAGGAATCGATAAGCGATCAAGTCGATCTTGCGAGAGCTCGGCAGTTGTTCCAGGTAGCCGGGGACGCTGCCGCGGTCTTCGGCACGCTTCTTGATCAAGAAAAGGATGGACATTAGACCGCCCACATTGAACGCGGCCCCCGAAATGGCTGCGGCCACGATGTGGATCAAGAACCAGACCGAATGTAATGCCGGTACGAGCGGCGCGACGGCGACGTAGAAGACCGTCACCGCGAGGCCGTTTCCGACCGTGGCGAGCAGCGTTACCGGCAGTCCCAGCCAGCGGACTCCGGTACGCCAGAGCATGACCAAGTAGGCGCCGACGATAAAGACCATCGCCGTGATCGTGAACTCGAACATGTTGCCCCATGGCGCCCGGTGCGCGGCAAGCGCTCGGAGCAGGACCCCGGCCACGCTTAGCAGAAAGCCGATGATGGTCAAGCCAACGCCCATGCGGCCGAACTGCTCGACTCGGAGGCTGCGACTATTTGTCGGTTGATCCCGCGATTCGACAGACTCAGCACGCATAGTGGGAGATTCAGCGCGCACATCGACTGCAACATCAACCAGCTCAGACGTGGCCGGCGCGGTCTGCTGAATCCGGCGTGCCGCTGCCCATTCGGCGGCATGTGCGAACATCGCGAGCGCGTAGACGACTACCGAGCTCACCAGGGCGAGATTGGAGTAGTACTCATATCTCACGTTGCGCTCACATCCTCGGGCCGGCGGGACAACTCCGCGGCCAGCTCGGCCACATCGTCGGTGAGGCCGGCTCGGGCGTCAGCACGGTCGAGGCCCCCAACCTCCAACACCCTATGGCCTTCCTCGCCCTCCCTCACTCGAATCCATACCCGGCGGGGACGGACGAACAGCGACAGGCACAGGCCCACGACGGCAAATCCCAGCGCAGCAAGAGAAATCGGAACGCCAGGGGTATCGCCGATCTGCAGCTTGACCCAGCGCACCCAGCCATCCAGCTGAATCGAGCCCTTACCGTTGGGCAAGTTGACTCCGTCTCCCATCTTGAGGGCGATTCGAACCGGCTGACCGTCGCCTTGCTTGAGCTGGGTGAGACCCGTGGCGTCCAGGGAGTACACGTTCTCCGGCTTGCCCGTCTCCACCTTCGGAGGCCCGTACCACACGTTTGCGAACAGCGCTGGATTCAGGGCATCGGGGAAGATCGAGTGCGGTCCTTGATCATTCAGCACAGCCGTCGGCAAGAACAGCGCCTCAAAAGCCAGCCGCTCGGGCCGCGCATCGGGAGCCTTGATAGTGCCCAGCGAGGTGAAATTGTTGTCCTGAGGCAGCATCACAACCGGACCGGAGAAGGCGACGTTTCCTTCGGCGTCCTTGACCGTGATCTTGGGGGCGTAGCCGTGACCGATGAGATGCACGGTGGTGCCATGGATACGTAGCGGCTTGTTGACCTCCAGAACTTCCTTGCGTGATGCCGCTCCCGGCCGCTCGGTGACCTCGACGTTGGCCCGGAACAAGCGGGCGGCGCCCCGCTGCACCGGCCCAGTCTCGAACTTCACGTCGAAGTCCCGCACCCTCACACTGAACGGTGCTAGATCCGCCTCGGTGAACCGGCCGCCGGCGGAAAAGTCGTCGTACTGGGTGAGGTTGTTGGAGAACCCCTGACCGACGATCACCACGCTAGTGCCGCGGAAGCCAAACAGCGCACCGATCGCTACCCCGATGAGCACGAAAACCAGACCGATGTGAAACACCAGATTGCCGGCCTCGCGCAAGTAGCCGCGTTCGGCCGCAACACTGTCGGCGTGCACGTCGACTCGGTAGTGCCGACGGCGCAGCGCGAACGCAGCTCGTTCGAGAACATCACGATCGCCATCTGATAGGTCGGCGTGGGCGTACGCGGGCAGTCGTACCAGATTGCGCGGTGTCTTCGGTGGCCGGGCACGCAGCGCCTTGGTGTACACCCCGAGCCGCGGAATTATGCAGCCAATCAAGGAAACGAACAGCATCAGATAGATCGCCGAGAACCAGGGCGAGCTGTAGACGTTGAACATGCCGATCTTGTCGTAGATCGGACCCAGTGTGGGATGTTCATTGATGAAGTCGCTGACCCGGACCGGCGAAATCCGGCGCTGCGGTACCAGGGAGCCGGGGATCGCTGCCAGCGCCAGCGCGAACAACAAGATCAGCGCGGTACGCATCGAGGTGAGCTGAGCCCACAGATAGCGCAGGCCGCCGCGCCAGCCAAGCTGGGGCAAGTCCGCACGAGGGGGCGGACCGCTCGATTCTGCGGCCGACTGTGGAGTCTTGATCGCGGTCACCTAGATGCCCCTCATGTCAGATAACCGTCTCGAAGTTCGCAGCCCACTGGCGCAGCACGGCGGTCAGAGTGTTCCAGGTGCCGCTAATCAGCAGTACGCCGACAATGATCATGAACACCCCGCCGATCCGCATGATCAACTGCTGGCGGTCCCTGAGAAACGCCACGGTACGGGCCATTTTTGTGAACGCAAGTCCAGCGATCACGAACGGAATGCCGAGGCCCAGTGCGTACACGAAGCCGAGCAGTCCACCGCGTAGGGCCGTACCTTCGTTGAAGCCTAGGTTGACGACCACCCCGAGAGTCGGTGACAGACAGGGTGTCCAGCCGAGTGCGAACACCACCCCGATCAGCGGGGCCGCGGCAACGCCTACCGTCGGAATCCGATGTATCCGCAGATCGCGTTGCCCGAAGGGCAGCACGCCCGCGAAGATCAGCCCAAGCACGATGACGATCACTCCGAGCACCCGAGTGATCACATCGCGATATTCGGCGAGCAGCCGACCAGCCGACCCTGCGACGACACCAGTAATGACAAAGACGACAGCGAATCCCAGCACGAAAAGCGACGCACCGGCCAACATCCGGCCGCGGCGCTGCGATCCCTCCACAACCTCCGCGGCCCCGAGGCCTGTCGCGTAGGAGAGGTAACCGGGCAGTAGCGGCACTACGCACGGTGAAAAGAACGACACCAGCCCGGCCAGCAGGGCGACCGGAAGCGCCAACACCATTGAGCCGCCGACCGCGGTCTCGGCCCAGGTCGAAATCTCAAGCGTGATCATTAACGACCGTCCGCGACGTCATTGATCATGTCGACCAGTGTGATCTTGGAGACCTCGCTCAGCACCCGTACGGCCAGCCGGCCCTGCCGATCGATGATCATGGTGGACGGGATGGCACTTGGCGGCAGCTCACCAGCGAAGGCCAGCAGCACCTTCCCGCTCGGGTCGTAGATGCTGGGATAGGTGATCTTGAAGCTGCGTACGAACGCCTCAGCCGGCGCTGGGTCGTAGTCCTTGCTCGTAATGCCGACGAACTGGGCGACATTCTTGGTCTCGACACTGGCCGCCTGAAGATCGGGTGCCTCCTTGCGGCACGGCGGACACCAAGATCCCCAGACGTTGATCACCACGACCTTGCCGCGGTAGTCCTGGGTCGAGATTGTCTTGCTGCTGCCGAGAGCCGGGCCGGATACCACGGGCAATTCCCTGCGCTGATCGGGTGGGACTCGAGTCAGATTGCGCGGCACCGTTGGGTAACCCACCTCACCGGCGCTGCGGGTCCGCTCATCGGCACCGGTGCTCGCACAGGCCGCGAGCATCAGCACGCCGGCTAAACCGGCAGCAACTCGGATCGCGCGCCGCCGTGCTGAGGAGGAGCGAGGCGACACGCTTTTCGTCGGCGAGCGACGACGAAGTAGGCGGCTTCCCGGCGCGATCCGCAGCGAGCGAAGCGAGCAAAACAGGCAGAGCATCAGGCTCCCGCGACGAACTTCTTTGTCTGGTGCGGACGCAGCAGCTGAGCAGCCGGCTCGGAGTAGCTGACCGATGTGATGTGAGCGTCGATGAAGGTGAACGACGTCACGCTGCCCAGCGTGCACTGCCGCTTCCGCGGATCGTGCGCCATTCGGCGCCCCTCCGCGTACGTGCGGGCGACCCAGATTGGGAGTTGATGGGTGATGACCACCGCCTCGTGGCCCGCTGCGGCCTCGGCCGTGTCCTTCATGGCCGGTCGCATCCTCGCCAGAATGTCGGTATAGGCCTCGCCCCAGCTAGGCCGGAGGGGATTTCGGAAATAGAGCCAGTTCCTGGGATGACGCAGCGCGCCGTCAAAGGAAAGCTTGAGCCCTTCGAAATAGTTCGCCGCCTCGATGAGCCGAGCGTCGATGACTATCGGCAAACCGAGTGCGTCTGCGATCGGCGCCGCAGTCTCTTGTGCGCGCTCTAGCGGCGAGCTCCTGACGTGTACGACGTCGCGGTCGCGGAAGTATTCAGCGACCCGCTCGGCCATCTCCCGGCCGAGCTCGGAAAGGTGATAATCGGGCAGGCGTCCGTAGAGCAATCCCGCCGGGTTGTCCACCTCTCCGTGGCGTACGAGGTGCACCACCGTCCGGTTCTGAGCCATGCTCGTCCCTCGCTTTGCTATCTCGAGGCACTCGCGGCGGCCCCCGCCGCAGCTGGAAGCGCTTCGACGATCCGATTTAACGCTCTATCATCGTGCGCCGCCGAGAGAAACCAAGCTTCGTAGACACTAGGCGGCAAATAGACGCCGGCGTCGAGCATGGAATGGAAGAACGCAGCGTAGGCAGCGGTGGACTGCTGCGCCGCGGTGGCGTAATCCGGCACGGCGGTCACGCCAGCGTTCACGAAGAAAACGCTGAACAAGTTCCCCGCATGCTGAATGACATAAGGCACTCCAGCGGCATCTAATGCGGCCGCCACCTCGGCTCGCAGCCTCGCCGACGTGCTGTCAATTTTCTGATAGATCTGCGGCGTCGCAAGCCGCAGAGTCCTCAACCCAGCGGCCGTCGCGATGGGGTTCCCCGACAGAGTCCCTGCCTGGTAGACGCCCCCGACTGGCGCCAGGTGCTGCATGAGGTCGGCCCGTCCGCCAAAGGCCGCCGCCGGAAACCCGCCGCCCATGACCTTGCCGAAGGTCATCAGGTCCGGCCGCACACCATCCAGACCAAACTGCCCTGATCTGCTGACGCGGAAGCCGGTCATCACCTCATCGGAGATGAACAACGCACCATGCTGGTGCGCGGTGTCGGCCAGGAAAGCGTTGAAACCGACGCCATCTTCGGTGCCGGGAGGGACGACTCCCATGTTGCCCGGGGCGGCTTCGGTAATCACCGCTGCTATCTCGTTGCCAAAGCTGGCGAAGGCTTCCCGAACCGCGATCCGGTCGTTGTAGCCGATCACCAAGGTGTCCGCTGTTGTCGCCTGGGTCACTCCAGGAGTGCCCGGTATGGAGAGAGTTGCGACTCCTGAGCCGGCGGCGGCAAGCAGCGCATCCACATGCCCGTGGTAGCAGCCGGCAAACTTGATGATCTTGTTGCGGCCGGTGACGCCGCGCGCCAGACGCAGTACCGACATAGTCGCCTCGGTGCCGGAGTTGACCAGCCGGACCTGCTCGACCGGCATCCGATCGATGATCTCGGCGGCAAGATCGACTTCGGCCAGCGTTGGTGCGCCGTATGAAGTTCCGCGCTGCGCTGCGGCTGCGACCGCGCCGATGACCTCGGGGTGCGCATGGCCCAGCAGCATGGGACCCCAGGAGCACACCAGATCGACGAGCTCGTTGCCGTCGATGTCGTACAGGTACGGTCCGCGAGCGCTGGCGATGAACCGCGGCGTACCGCCGACGGATCTGAAGGCCCGTACGGGGGAGTTCACTCCGCCGGGCGTTACGGTCTGCGCCCGCTCGAAGGCGGCCTCGCTGCGTACTGTGCTTGCAGCTGGTCGGACAGTCATCGCTTTCTTGCATCGGACGAAGTCCGACCGTCGAACCGCCCCGACGAAGGAGGGCTTGGTTCGACGGAACCAACAAGGCGCGAGCGCCTGCGCTCTCCACGCTCTTCGTCGCGCAGCGACTGTGCCCACTCAAGAGCCGAGTAGCTCAAGATCAGATCAGCGCCAGCCCGCCGGATTGACGTCAGCGCCTCGTCGATCGCAGATTCCTTATTGATCCAGCCGTTGGCTGCCGCGGCTTCGATCATGGCGTACTCACCTGAGACGTTGTATGCGGCGACAGGCACGTCAACAGCCTCCCGGACGGCGCGTACCACGTCGAGGTAGCCGAGGGCAGGCTTCACCATCACGATGTCGGCACCCTGTTCGACATCGAGTGCCACCTCGCGAAGCGCCTCCCGGATGTTGGCCGGGTCTTGTTGATACGTCCGTCGGTTACCACGCAGCGTCGATGCAACGGCCTCCCGGAAGGGCCCGTAGAACGCCGAGGCATACTTCGCCGAATAGGACAGGATTGCCACGTTCAGAGCACCTGCTGCGTCCAGTGCGTTTCGGATTGCGCCGACCTGGCCGTCCATCATGCCGCTGGGCCCAACCAGGTGGACGCCGGCGTCTGCATGCAGCACCGCCATCTCGGCGTAGATCGCAATCGTGGCGTCATTGTCGACTGCGCCCGACGGTGTCAGCACGCCGCAGTGTCCATGATCAGTGAACTCGTCGAGGCAGACGTCGGACATCACCAGGCACTCCTCGCCAACCTCCTGACGCACCGCGCGGATGGCAGCGGTCAAGATGCCATCGGGATTGAGTGCCTCAGAGCCGCGGGCATCTTTGTGTTCGGGTACGCCGAAGAGCATGACGCCTGCCAGCCCGGCATCGGCGGCCACTACGGCTGCCTTGCGCAGCGTGTCCAAGGTGTGCTGCACCACGCCAGGCATAGAGCTAATCGGACGCGGCTCCTGCAGCCCCTCGGCCACGAAGAGGGGCAAGATCAACTGGCGAGGCTCGAGGCTGGTTTCGGCCACCATCGACCGCATTGCTTCAGTAGTCCGTAGACGCCTTGGCCGGTGCTGGATCACACCTATACCTTAGGAAAGTGGGGCAGTTCAGACACGGATCGCGCCCTCGCCGTGCTGAGGCGGAGCGAGCAGACACGCTTTATCGTCTGCGAGCGACGACGAAGTAGGCGAGTTGAAAAGCGCGCTCCGCGCGGAGCGAGCGAAAGCGAGCGGAGCAATCAAATACGCCTCCATCAGGCCTTCCGCCGAGTGCTGGGACGACGCTGAGATGGCTTGATCACTGGCTCTCCGGCCTCCAGGAACGCGTCCCGCCGCTGCGCGGCGAAGCTGGCTAGAGCGTCAGCAAGATCAACTACCGATGGCTTGGCGGCAATGACGTCGACCCGGAGGCCATGCTCCTCGCAGGTCCGCGCGGTCGCTGGGCCAATCACGGCGATGATCGTCGAGGCGTGCGGCTTGCCGGCGATGCCTACCAGGTTGCGCACCGTCGATGAGGACGTGAACACCACCGCGTCGAACTTGCCGGTCTTGATCGCTTCCCGCACCGGCGCCGGCGGCGGCGTGGCGCGTACGGTCCGATATGCCGTGACGTCCTCCACCTCCCAGCCCAGCTTCCGCAGGCCCTCGGCGAGAGTCTCGGTGGCGATGTCGGCGCGCGGGAGGAACACCCGGTTAATCGGATCAAGCACGTCGTCGTACGGCGGGAACTCCGCCGCCAGACCGGCCGCAGACTGCTCGCCCGATGGCAACAGATCAGGCTCGATTCCCCAAGCCTGCAAGGAATTCGCTGTGACCTCGCCAACCGCAGCAACCTTCAGGCCTGAGAAGGCTCGAGCATCCAGGCCATACTCCTCGAACTTTTCCCGTACGGCGCGGACCGCATTGACCGAAGTGAACGCCACCCACTCGTAGCGACCCTCGACGAGGCCGCGAATCGCCTTGTCCATCTGCAGCGGACTCCGTGGCGGCTCCACCGAGATGGTCGGCACCTCTTCACTATGCGCTCCGTACGTGCGCAGCCGAGCAACCATCGGTGCTGCCTGGTCTTTGGTACGCGGTACCAACACCCGCCAGCCGAAGAGTGGCTTGGTTTCATACCAGCTCAACTCGTGACGCTGCTCGGCGGCTGCTCCGATGATCACATGCACCGGATCGGAAGCCGGCGGGCGGACCGACTTGACCGCGGCCTGTAGTCCATCCAGGTTCGTGGTCAGCGTGATCTGTTCGGTGCTGCCGCCGTGCAGTGTGACCACGACATGATCATCTCCGGGCCGACCGGCGCCCTTGGCTGCCTCCACCAGGCTGCCAATCATCGAGACCACTGTGCTCACAACGATCGTGGCGGCAGCACCCCACTGGGACGTTCCGTTCTTGGAGAACTTGCCGTCGGTCACCGAAGCGAATTGCACACCTCCAGCATGGATCAGGTCGATGCCGGCGTACTCCGGCACGGCAGTCAAGCTGGAGACTCCCGGGACGACTTCGAAGTCGATGCCACCGCGTACGCATGCCGCTGCTTCGTCGGCAACCGCGTTGTCCAAGAATGGATCACCGGCGACGAGCCTTACCACGCGGCAGCCCGTCGAGGCCTGCTTCAGCACGATCTTGGCTCGCGCGGAAGGGCTCAACGGTTTGCGTGCCTCAGTCAGTCCGAGAGTGATCACCTCGGCATCCTTGCCGAGTGTGATGGCGGGATGCGCCAGAATTTCTCGCTGCCGATCGTTGTCGAGGATCACCGAACTGGCATCGGCTAGGGCGGCGATGGCACCGAGGGTCAGTAGATCAGGGTCACCGGGTCCGGTGCCGACGAAGATAACCCGGCCTTTGGCAACGGGTGCGGTGGCAGTGGCTGAGGAGGAGGTCCGGGGCCTACGAGCCGAGGATGTACTCAACTGACTTCTCGCGTTCTGTTGTCACAGCTCGGTCACCTTGTTGGCGGCCCGAGCTCTAGGTTGTTCAGACGTCGTGCTCCCGCAACTGCGCCAGCACCTCACCGGCTTGAGCGACCCCAAATTGCCGCGGATCCGAGGATGATCCGTGCGCCTCCAGCCGTATCACTGGGCCCGCTTTGGTCGGTTCTGACAAGTTGCTCAGTAACGTTCTCCCAATTACGGCCGTCAGAGTCAAATCGAGACTTGTACCACGGACAGCTGTCACTGTTGCACGGGCCCCCACTGGCGCCGTGCATCCTGCCTCCAGGGCAGCCAGGAAACCCCGTTCTACAAGGGATTCTGCGTGCGCAACCGGGTTGTCAAGATCTGCCAAATGCTGCCGCAACTCGATGCTGAGAGAACGATGAATTTCTAGTGCGAGGGCGCCTTGTCCAGGTGCTGGAAGCATCACCTGATGATCAAGAATCTGTGCTGGGAGATCCATAACGACAACGTCTTGGGAGACCAGCTGCTCTTCCGGCAGCAAGCCAAGCCGGCGTAGGCCAGCGGCAGCCAAGATCACCGCATCGACTTTCCCCTCTCGTACCCGCTTGATTCGGGTCTCAACGTTGCCCCGAATCGGCGTGACCTGCAGCTTGAGATCGCGACCTGCGGCCCAGTCGAGTAGCTGCATCTCTCGTCGCGGAGCCCCGGTCCCGATGAGCTTGCCGTCGGAAAGATCATCAAGTCGCGTTCCCACCAGCACGTCACGGGTGTCTTCGCGAGCTGGAATCGCGATGATGTCCAGGTCCTCTGCCGGCGTTGTGGGAAGGTCCTTAAGCGAGTGCACCGCAACATCGATCTCGCCTCGGCGAAGGGCGTCGCGTACCGCGCTGACGAAGACCCCAGTACCGCCGATCTCAGTGAGCTGGCGCTGGTCCAGATCGCCCTCGGTAGTAATGCCGATAAACGTGGTGGTGACGCCGGCCCTCGCCAAGGCCGTGGCCACCTGGCTCGCCTGCGCGCGGGCGAGTGCGGACTTACGCGCGCCCAGCCTGATCGGTCGGGCCCAGGGAACTGTATGCATCACGGCCAGCCGAGCCTCAGAGTGCGGGGCCTGGCGATAAATTCCGGATCGCGCGCCGCCGTGCTGCGGAGGAGTGAGCCGACACGCTTTTCCGTCGGCGAGCGACGACAAAGTAGGCGGCCTTCCGGGCGCGATCCGCGCGGAGCGAGCGCAGCGAGCGGAGCAATCAAGCACGTCCGACCTCGGGTGACATGACGGCCGTTTCTCCGCACAAGGCCACAAATGTGCTTCAGATGACGCGATCCGGGCGCCATTTGTGGCCTTGTGCGGAGAAACGCACGCGTTGAGGTGGGCGTCATCACTAGGGCCCTACCTCGGGTGACATCACCGCAGCGACAGTCTGTGGATCAAGGGCGAACAGCTCCCGCAAAGCGGCGGCGTAATCGACAGCGTCCGGGTCGGTGGAGAGTTCCTGTACGCGTACCGTCGGGGCGTGTAGCAGCTTGTCGACGATGCGTCGCATGCTCCGCTGGATCTGCTCTCGTTCATGATCATCAAGATGGGGTAGCCGGGCCTCCAGCCGGCTCAGCTCCGTTGCCACCACATCAGAGGCCATGGAGCGCAGGGCAACCACGGTAGGCGCCACTTGGGCGGCACGGCGTAGGGCAAGGAAATTGGCGACCTCATCGCGTACCAGGGCTCGGGCGTCCTCGATTTCCTGGTCGCTGGCACCGTCTGGCTGGTCGGTGACGAGGCGATCGATGTTCACCAGGCAGATGTTGTGTTCTGCTATCTCTGGCGCAACGTCCGCCGGTAATGCGAGATCGACCACGCCCCGTACCGGCGTACTCGCCAGATCCCTGACGCCAAGAGTGAGCGTTCGTGCGCCCGTGCACGTCACAAGAACGTCGGTCTTTGCCAGTGCGTCACCAAGATCGGAGAGCGGGACAGCCTTACCACCGACGGCTTCCGCCAGCCGCTCGGCGCGGGCCAGAGTTCGGTTCGCACATGTCACGAAAGCGCCCTCGGCTGCGGCAGTCCGAGCAGCCAATCCAGCCATGGCGCCGGCTCCCACAACGAGCACCCGGCGGCCGTTGAGGTTACCGATCTCTTCGCTCAAGAGCCCGTACGCGGCGGTTACGAGCGAGCGGCCGGCAGCGCCAATGCCGGTTTCGGTGTGGACGCGCTTGCCTACCCTGATTGCCTGCTGGAATAAGGAATTGAGCACTGTGCCGACGGTCTCATGGGACTGGCCGAGAGTCAGTGCATTCTTGACCTGACCGAGAATCTGGCTTTCTCCGACCACGAGCGAATCCAGACCGGATGCGACCGAGAAGGTATGCGCGACCGCGCCCTCGTCGAAGAACACCGCACACAATGAGCGCAGCTCGCCTGGCCTGAGGCCGGCGACATCGGCAAGCGCCTGAGTCGCATCATCCAGCGCGCCGTGGAACCGGGAAACGGAGGCATAGAGTTCGGTCCGGTTGCACGTGGAGAGCACCACAGCCTCATCGATGTGCTCGGAGTCGACAAGGTGTTCGGCAAGCTTGGCCGCAGCCGGAGTGTCCAGGGCAAGCTGGCCAAGATGGGAGACCGATGTCGATTTGTGCGAGACGCTGACCACCAAAATGCTCATGAGCTCGTTCTCCTGCTCTTAGCCAAGATCTGGGCGTCGCCAGTCTTGCGTTGCTCGTGATAGGCCAGGATCTGCAGTTCCTGGCCCAGATCGACCTTTCGGACGTTTACCCCGTCGGGCACCACCAGGACGGTCGGAGCGAAGTTGAGGATGCTGGTAACTCCGAGGTCGACCAGCCGGTCGGCGACGGCCTGGGCGGCCTCGGCCGGAGTCGCGATCACCGCGATCACCGCGGCCGTCTGGGCCACCACCTCCTCGAGTTGGATCAGGTCGGAGATCGCCAGGCCATGGATCCGCTTGCCCACCAGGTCGGGTGAGGTATCGATCAAGCCGACGACGCGGAACCCGTGCGAGTAGAAGCCGGAGTAGTTGGCTAGCGCAGTGCCGAGATTCCCTAGTCCAACGATGATCACCGGCCAGTCATGAGCTGAGCCGACCACGCGTCCGATTTGGAAGCGCAGGTACGCCACGTCGTACCCGACTCCGGGCGTGCCGTACGAGCCGAGGTAGGAAAGGTCCTTGCGAAGCTGCGCAGAGTTGACGCCGGCCGCCTCAGCCAGCGCGCCGCTGCTGATGGTATCGGTCTGTTGCTCTGCCAGCTGGTTGAGCGCTCGCAGGTACACAGGCAGACGGGCGACCGTGGCGTCTGGGACTCCCTTCAGCGTGGGGACCGCTCGCCAATGATCAGCTGCCGTCGCCTGTGGCTCAGGCTCGGTTGGGAAGGTCTGCGACACGCAACTCCTGAATAGGCGCTCGGATCTGGTCCAAACAGCGCCACTCTAGGACGTTTGTGAATACCCGCACAAACATCTCAACGGCGTGGAGGAAGGCGACGTCTCATGCGCAGGCGGGTACGTTTCGCGTCACAGCCGTCAAAACGACCCATATCCCAGTCATGACGAGTCGAGCGCTGCGAGATAAGCCCGGCCTCGCGGGGACAGACGGTAACCCCGTTCCAGCGATTCGGTCAGCCCGAGTGCCTTGAGCCGGCGTACCCGCAGCTTGTACGCGCGGCGCTCTTGACCGACCTCTGCAGCGAGCTCTGTCGACACCACGCCAGGCAGGCGCTGAATCTGTCGCAGTGTGTTGCGGGTCCAGGGCTGTTCGGCGGCCCGATCCATCCGGTCCAGCTTGGCATTGAGCGCGGCAATGTCGGCGGCATCCAAGTCGTCGCTGCGCCGCAGCTCAATACGAGGATCAGGCCCGGCCAAGGCAATTCCGATCCGATAAAGATCACCATTGCCCTTGGCCCGGCACCACTTGATCAAGTCATCCACCGAGTCGAAACCTGCCTCAGCAGCATCCCGCTCTGTCAACTGGTCCGCGTCGGCTCGCGCGATGGAAGTCACCTCCACTACCCCGACTGAAGTGGTGAATCGTGAGCCGACTTTGGGTCGTACGACCTCCCAGCGCCGATACGTGCAAGACACTCGACCCTCCGTCAGGCCGCGGAGCGTGGCGGCGGTGAACAACACGGGTCTCAGCGACCCTGTAGTAGCGCGACCTTCAGACGTACCGGATCCACTCGCCAAAAGTCATGTTGCGCGCCATCGACGAAGGTGACAGGCACTTGGTCGGTGTACCGCCGCTGCAAGTCCGAATCGCTGTCGACATCGAGTACGGCGTAACCATCGCCAGTCTCTGCACAGACAGCCGCAACCTGGGCAATTGCTACGTCGCACAGGTGGCACCCCTGGCGCGTTAGTACCACGACACGCTCGGTCCCTTCGGCTAAGGACGCTGCTGCGCTCACGGGGCCGCCTCATCAGCGGAGTCGAGGCTTTGACGCAAGACGCCCTTCTTGACTTTCCCGGTAATCCCCCTAGGTAACTCGCGAACCACCCGAACCAGGCTCGGACGCTTGAACCTTGCGAGCCGATTTGCGCAATGTTGGTCGATCGCGGACACAGTGGGGCCCGTTCCGGCGACAAATGCCTCGACCTGCTCACCGGTACGCCAGTGCGGGCGACCGACTACCGCAACGGCTTCGACCTCCGGCAGTTCCGCGATCGCCTCCTCGACCTCGGCCGGGTAAACGTTGAAGCCATTGACGATGATCAGCTCCCGCGACCGGTCGACCAGAAACAGGTCGTCGTTGATCATGTAACCGATGTCGCCGGTGGCGAACCAGCCATCGGCGTCCGGACCCTCGCGGCCCTCCGGCCAGTAGCCGGAAAACAGGTTGGCACCGCGTACCCAGATCTCCCCCGGTTCGGTCGGTTCCGTGCCATCTCCGATCCTGATCTCGACACCAGGCAGCGGACGACCGACGTGGCCGTGACCAACAGCGCCATTGCCCAAGGTCGCTGTAACACCGGGCGCCGCCTCGGTCAGTCCATAGCCCTGGTCAACCGTAACGCCGGTACGCGCGGTGAACTCCTCCCGAAGATCAACGGATAGTGGCGCTGCTCCTGATATCACTCTGGTTACTGAGCCGAGGCTAGCGATGGCACGCTCGTCGTCAAGAATGCGAGCCAGCATTAGGGGTGCCACTGGGAGATTGGTGATCTTCTCCGCCGCCAGCACCTCGGCCAAGCCATCAAAACCATCCATGATCACCAACCGCGCGCCGGAGATCAGGCAGTTTCCCAGTACCGCGTTCAAGCCGAAGACATGGAACAGCGGAAGGATCGCCAGCACTACGTCCTCGCGGCCGACAATGTCAAGGGATGCAACGTTGTGAACGTGGCTCAGTAACGCGCGGTGGCTGAGCATCGCTGCCTTTGGTTCACCAGACGTGCCGGCCGTGTAGAGCAGGACTGCCAGTGCCTCGGGATCTCTTGGCGAATTCACCGGTTGAACAGCTGCCTCGGACAACTCGTCAAACGCTTCTGGAGTAAGGGCAATCTGATGCAGACTGTCTAGCGGCTGGTCCGCGGCTGTGAAGAGCACTCGAGCGCCGCAGTCCTTGATCATCCGGCGCAGCTCAGTGACCGTCGAGTCCGGGTTGATCGGTACCGCCACGTAGCCGGCGCGCAGCGTCGCAAGGTACGCCACGACGAATTCGATGCTGTTGGGCCCGAAGATCGCGATCCGCTGTCCTGCCAGCAATCCGTGCGCCGACAATCCGGCGGCAATCGCGCCCACTCGGCGAGCGAGCTCGGCCCACGTCATGGTGCGACGTGACGGCCTAGGCTGAACCAGCGCAACGCCGTCAGGCTGAGTCTCGGCCTGCCGCATCACGAGATCGGCGAGGTTGGTTTCGGTCGATTCGCCTTCGATGAGCCGGGCCAGCGCTTGCTCGTCGTTCACCCACCCGAGTCTGGCACGAAGATCGACCAGGAGGACATTATGGTGATGACGTGAGTGGACCGCAGGGCGCAATGGACTCCTCGCAGCCAGCGTCCGCTGGGCGGGTCGGCGACGTTGAGTCATTGCCGGAGACTGACGCCTCGGCAATTCCTGTCGATCAGGATCATCCTCTGGCTGCGGCTGGGCCGCTCCACGAGGCGCCCGGGGATTTGGCGGAGGGTGTCGCCGAGCAAGAACCGTTGATCCATGAAGATCCCACCGCGGCCGCCTTCTTTGATCTTGACAACACGGTGATTCAGGGCGCCTCGCTATTCCATCTCGCCAAGGGCCTGTACCGGCGCGGCTTCTTTCCGACCAGAGTGATCCTCAAGGGTCTGTGGCTGCAGGTCTATTTCCGGATGGTAGGCCGAGAGAAGGCGGGGCATATTGACGACGTCCGCGGTGTGACGTTGGGATTCATTGCGGGGCACACATTTGAGGAGCTCACCGAGATCGCGAACGAGGTGTACGAGGAGTCGATCGCGGAACGCATCTGGCCTGGCACCAGAGCTCTGGCCCAGATGCACCTCGACGTCGGGCAACAGGTCTGGCTGGTGACTGCGGCGCCGGTGGAGGTAGCCGGCATTATCGCCGCACGGATGGGATTAACCGGTGCCCTCGGTACGACGGCAGAGCACATCGACGGTGTCTACACCGGGCGGCTCAAAGGTGATCTGTTGCATGGTCCTGCCAAGGCTCAAGCCATCCGCGCGTTGGCGCACGAGCACGGCCTCGAGCTTGCTCACTGTTTCGCGTACTCCGACTCCTACAACGATCTCCCGATGCTCTCCCTTGTCGGGCATCCATGCGCGATCAATCCCGACGGCAGGTTGCTGGCGCATGCCGAGGAGCAGGACTGGCAGATCCAGGACTATCGCAGTGGCCGAAAGGCTGCCCGGTTTGGACTGCTGGGCGCTGGCGCGGCGGGCGCTACGGCCGGTGCCGTGGCTACCGGATATGCGGTACGGCGCATCCTCAGGGGCTAGGGGCTCAGGTCTTGCGGCTCATGGCATACAGCACCAGTACCGCTGCGCTCAGATAAACCACGTAACCGAAGAAACCGAGCACGGCTAGCCCCTCCGCCCGACCGCCGCGGTTGGCGAACAGTCCCATCAAGATCACGGCCACGGCAAGGAGCGCAAGCGCGCCGGCCCCGACGTACACAAAGCCCTTGAGCTGCTCAAGATCGATGCGGCGTCTGTGACTGGATCCGGCCACCTCGACATCTAAGGCGTGTCCGGGCCGGCTCCGTCTGATCACAATCACGGTGAAGGCGGCGAAGGCAAGCAAGATCACCGCCAACGCCCAAAACACGTGGCTCAGACTAGTTGGACCTGCAATCTCGGGGGGTTTGCCGGCGTCTGGACCAACGGCAAGCTATGGCCGGAGCAGATGGAGGACAGCGTCGTCAGAGGAAGGCGCTGCGGCGTTGCATGAGCAGCGCGTACAAGGTCTGCTGGATCGTCTCACGCACTTGATCGGTGATGTTGAAAACGATCATGGGGTCCTCGGCGGCGCCGGGCCCGAGCTCATCGGTGGTGATGGCCTCGCCGAACTCGATGATCCACTTGCTCGGCAGCGGAATCATGCCGAGCGGCCCGAACCACGGAAATAGAGGCGTGATCGGGAAGTACGGTACGCCCAGTGCCCGGGCTAGTACTGGCGCCTTCGCGATCAAGGGGTAGATCTCTTCGGAGCCGACGATCGCCGTCGGGATGATCGGCACTTGGGCGCGGATCGCAGTCGCAACGAATCCCCCGCGACCGAACCGCTGCAACTTGTAGCAATCGGCATACGGCTTGCCGAGGCCTTTGAAGCCCTCAGGGAAGACTGCGACCAGTTGATTGGAGGCCAAGAGGCGCTCCGCATCTTCCTGGCAGGCCAGCGTAGTGCCGGTCTTGCGAGCAAGATCCCCTGAGTAGGGCGTTTTGAAGATCAGATCAGCACCGAGCATTCGGACATGTCTGCCGATCTCGTCATAGATGATCGTGTGCAAGATCATTCCGTCCAGCGGCAAGGTGCCCGCGTGGTTGGAAACCAACAGCGCCGATCCATCAACAGGGATGTTCTCGGCTCCGCGAACCTCGACCCGGAACCAGGACTCGGCCAGCCGGCGAAGCATCGGCAGATAGATCCTGGTCGTGAACTCGGGGTCGAATCCGAACTCATCGACGGCGTAGTCGCCCTCTAGTCGGCTGCGGATGAAGGTCACCGTTTCCACCACCGACTCATCCCAGTTAACGCCCACCGCCTGCGCCAGCGCATGCACCGGGTCGGCTGCGAGGGCTCCTAGCTCGCCGATGGGGAGAGACGTCAAGCTCCCCAGAGACCGGGAGGCAAGGCGGATGACCTGGCTCAGCAGACCGCCGGGCGCTGACGGAGCAGGGTTGCTTTGTGTGTCGGACGTTGAGTCGGCTTCAGGTGCGATCGGTGGTTCATCCGCCTCGGCTGCTCGCGGTTGTGACCGACGGCCGGCTCCCGATGGTGCCAGGTGCCGAGCCGAGGCGGACGCCGGCGTACGACTGCCGCGGCCGGCCGGACCGTGGCTGCCGAGCTGGATGATCTTCGCATCATCCACTGTCCACCGCCGATGTCTTAAGCAGCCGGCTCGCCAAAGTGAGCACGCTGTCCACGCGCTCGGGGCTCAACACACCGGGCTTGGCGGCGGTGACGAACTCCTCCAGCGCAGCCAGGCTGCTGAACTCAGGGACAAATCCCGTTTCCGTCGTGAAACGAGACGTATCCATAACGCGACCATAGGTGAGCGCGTCAATCTGATCAGCCGAAAAGTCCACCAGCCGGGCGCGCCGAACCAGGCTTGCCACCAGCGGCGTCGCAGCTTGCGGTACGCCCACCTCGAGCCGTCCCATCTTGCGGAGGGCCTGTGACAGCGTCACGATGTCGGCCGCGCCGACGTTGAAGGTGCCAGGCACATCCCGATCAGTGACCAGCAGTAAGGCCGCGACGGCGTCACGCGGGTGGAGAAACTGAAGCCTGGCGTCAAAACCCAGGACTCGCGGCACGACCGCTAGCGATAGATAGCGGGTGATCTGGCTGTCTACGCCGGCACCCATGAGATTCGCCAACCGGAGAGTCGTCACCACCACATCGGGCCGACGGCGGGCTAATCCACGGACGTAGCCTTCGATCTCGAGCGAATCCTTGCCGAATCCGGTACGCGGCTGGGCTCGTGCCGACATGTCCTCGGTGAACTTCGCCGGGTCGCGAGGGGAAGCGCCGTACACCGAGATGGAACTTTGTGCGACCAGCTTTCGGAAGGTTTCGGCCTTTTGGCAGGCAGCCAGCAGCTGCATTGTGCCGATGACGTTGATCTCCTTCATCGAGGAGCGGCCGCCAGCGCTGCCTGGAGCCGCCACCATCGCAAGATGTACGACGGTGTCCACTCCGCGGGTCGCAATCACCTTGGAAATAACGGGATTGCGGATATCGGCACGAATGAATTCGGCAGTACCAAGATCATGCCGAGGTGGAATCACATCAATCCCGACCACCTTAACGTCAGCCTCAGCGGCAAGCGAGCGAGCGAATCGGGCACCCAGGTCACGCGAGACTCCGGTAACGAGGACCACTCGTTCCCCGGCCATCAAGGTGTCCAGTCCGGAGGGCTACTTGCCCGCGCGGCGGCGCTGGATCCGTGTGCGCTTGAGCAGCTTGCGATGCTTCTTCTTCGCCATCCGCTTACGGCGCTTCTTGATGACCGAACCCACTGACGTAACCTCTCGCTTCCGAGACGTCGTTTGTGGTCCCGGACTTGATCACTCGCCCGACGCCTGTCGCCGGGCAACTCCCGCATGCTACCGGGCAGTCCCGGATGATGCGAGTCAGAGCTGTTCATGTGCGCTGACGGAGTGAACAACCGGTGGCGCTTTTAGCAGGCGCACCACAAGACTGTCTCTTGTGACCAGCTATATCGACGACTTTTCACCCGGAAGCGGGCGCCGGAGCCGACCGCGAGCCTGGCTAGTGACCGATGCACCCACGCTCAGCCTGAACGGAGATTGGAAGTTTTGTTGGTCGCCGGTCGCTTACGGCCTTGACGATGCGCCGGCCGATCCGGGTTTCGACGACTCGGGCTGGGACACCATCCCCGTGCCTTCGCATTGGGTACTTCCTGCGATTTCGCCCAAGGCTGCGGAAGGTGCGTATGGGCGACCGATCTACACCAATATCCGCTATCCGTTCCCGATCGATGTGCCCCACGTTCCCGATGAGAATCCCACTGGTGATTATCGGCGCAGCTTTGAGATGCCGGAATGGACCTCTAAGCGGGTGCTGCTGCGCTTCGACGGTGTCGAGTCGGTCTACCGCGTTTGGCTGAACGGCATCGAGATCGGGGTTGGCAAAGGCAGCCGGCTGGTGCAGGAGTTCGACATCACGGACGTCGTACGGTCCGGGGAGAATGTGATCTTCGTCCGCGTCCATCAATGGTCCTCGATGAGCTATCTGGAGGACCAAGATCAATGGTGGCTGCCTGGCATCTTCCGTGACGTCACGATACTGAGTCGCCCGCCCGGATCAGTCGATGATCTTTGGTTGCGCACCGTATACGCCCCGGATGGCACTGGCGCTATCGATCCGGAGATCATCGCGGACGAGCAGGCGTTCCCCATCGAGATTGAGATTCCCGACCTTGATGTTCGGCAGCGTTTCGAAAGCCCGAACGATGTAGCGCCGTTCGAGGTCTGCCCGGTAGAGCCGTGGAGCGCGGAGGTTCCTCGGTTATACGACACTCACGTCAGCTCGACAGGCGAGAAGCTGCTCCTCCGGCTCGGCTTTCGGCGTATCGAGATTGCCGGTGACATCCTGCACGTCAACGGCAGACAAGTGATCTTCCGGGGTGTGAACCGACATGAGATCAACCCAGTCAAGGGGCGGGCGTTCGACGAGGAGTACGCCCGCGCCGACTTGATCATGATGAAACGTGCAGGTGTCAACGCGATCCGTACCAGTCACTATCCGCCGCATCCGCTGATACTTGATCTTGCAGATGAACTTGGCTTCTGGGTAATCGATGAGTGCGACTACGAGACGCATGGGTTTGAAGTCTGTGGCTGGCAAGACAATCCGAGCGATGATCCTCGGTGGAAAGAGACCTGCCTGGACCGGATCACGCGTACCGTCGAGCGTGACAAGAACCACCCGTCAGTGATCATCTGGTCTCTGGGGAATGAAGCAGGGACTGGCCGGAACCTTGCGCTGATGGCCGACTGGGTGCATAACCGTGATCCAGAGCGGCCGGTGCACTACGAAGGTGATCACAGCTGCGCCTACACCGATGTCTATTCCCGGATGTATCCGAACTACTTGGAGACCGAGGCAATCGGGAGCGACAGTGGTTTCATCTTCTACCTAACCAGCCCCGAGGATGCCGAGCGCGTACGCAGCAAACCGTTCCTGATGTGCGAGTACGCCCATGCCATGGGCAATGGGGCGGGTGGCATGCAGATCTACGACGAACTGACCGAACGTTACTCGCGGCTTCATGGCGGCTTCATCTGGGAATGGCGTGATCATGGACTCTTGAAGCGCACACCAGATGGCAGGGAGTTTTACGCGTACGGCGGTGACTTCGGCGAGGTGCTGCATGACGGCAACTTCGTGATGGACGGAATGATCTTGCCGGACGGTACGCCGACCCCCAGTCTGGCGGAGTTCAGTCGGGTGAATCAACCGATCATTTTCGATCTTGACGGCAGTCGTCTTACGATCCGCAACCGTTACCACACCCTTAGCACCGACCACCTTCGCTTTGTGGCGATCAAAGAGGTGGAGGGTTACTCGGTCGCGGAGGTGGTAGTCGAGGTGCCGACCATCAGCGCCGGCCACCATGTTGCGCTGGCATTGCCTGATGATCTTGTGGTGGCCGGCTCAGGCGAGACCTGGCTCACCGTGCGAGCCGAACTGGCAGAGGGAACGGCCTGGGCTGATCGCGGTCATGAGGTGGCCCTCGGCCAGTTCGATCTGACGGCGCCGGAAAGCGTCCCGCAATTGCCGACCTGGCCGGCGGCCCCGACGCTGGCGCCGACTGAGGCCGTCATCACGCTGGGTGCTACGCAGTTCGACGCCCGAACGGGCCGGCTGCTTCAGCTCCACGGACTAGAGGTCGACGGCCCCAGACTCGAGTTATGGCGGGCACCCACCGACAACGACCGAAGCAGCTTCCGGGGCTCCTTCGAGCTGGGCACGCCTGAGGAAACCCATGGCGAGGGCGCACCCGGACCGTCATCTGAACAGCGCTGGCGAGAGCGCGGACTGGATCGCCTCGTACCTCGGGTTGATCAAATCCACTATGACCATGATCAATTGCACACACAGGTACGGGTCGGGACGGCCGGCAGCAATCTCTTTGTCGACATGACATATCACTGGTGGCTGACTGACGGGCTCGCGCTGCTAGTTGATGTGGCGCCGTCGCCCGGCTGGGACTGCACCTGGCCGCGGGTCGGCGTACGGGTCGATCTGCCACCCGAGCTACGGTATGCCAGCTGGTTCGGGACGGGACCCAATGAGTCTTATCCGGATACTCGACAGGCGGCCCGGGTCGGCCGTTTCGCGGCTGATGTTGATCATCTGAATGTCGCCTATTCACGGCCTCAGGAGACCGGGCACCGCGCCGACCTGCGCTCGCTGGTGATCTCTGATGACAGTGCAGCCCGGCTGCGCATCACCACGTGGCCAAACCAGCAACGGCATCGTCCTGGCTTCACTTTGACCAGATATACGCCGCAACAGCTAGACCAGGCGCGTCATCCTTATCAGCTACCAGCGAGTGATCATGTATATCTGTTCATCGACGATGCCGTGCACGGCATCGGCTCGCGCGCCTGCGGCGTAGATGTGCTTCCAAAGCACGCGTTATGGCCGAGTCGGCGGCAGTTCACGCTGGTGTTTCGCGGCTCCTAGCCGGCGCTGAAGTAGGCGTTTTCTAAGTAGGTGTTGAGCGCCTTTTCGGTCACCCGAAAGCTGCGGCCGAATTGCACGGCTTCGAGCTGTCCGGAATGAATCAACCGATAGACCGACATCTTGGAGAGTCGAAGAATCCCGGCAACCTCGGCAACGGTGAGAAACTTGCCTGCCTGGAGATTGCTAGCTAACGGAGTAACGCCGTTGGACTCTGTTGACGTGGACTCGTCGCTCATCTTCTAATCTCATTTCTGGTTCCGCTCCGGCGCCGGCTTCCGCTCGAACGTCGCTGGGTACAGAAGTGAGAATAGTGGCAATCGGTGCAATTGGTACAGCAGATACATCGAAATCTCGGCGACACGCCGATTGAAGTCATTGACCGATGGGCGATCGTTGCAGACACTACGCACGGATCGCGCCCCTCGCCGTGCCGAGGAGGATCGAGCAGACACGCTTTTCGTCTGCGAGCGACGACGAGGTAGGCGAGCACAAAAGGCGCGATCCGCGCGGAGCGAGCGGAATCGAGCGGAGCAATCAAACTCTGCTCAGAGACTTGGATCCAATCCCAACTCCGGAAAGACGGCCTTTCGCGTCGCCAGAATCGCTTGATCGACTCGGCTCCCAGGTGTGAAGCCCTCCTCAAAGGGCCGAAAAGTGGCGGGAGCACCATCAGACATCGTCAGCGTGGCTGCCTCGCCCACCTCAGCGCGCCATCCATCCGGGACCGGCGTATCGGGTTCGATCGGCTCACCGCTGACGATGGCGAGTAGATGGGTCCAAGCTCTTGGCACCACATTGAGCACCGCGTACCCACCGCCGCCAGTGCATACCCAGCGCCCCTCGCACAGTTCCTCGGCAAGGTTGGCTAAAGCCAGGTATGAGGCACGCTGCCCGTCGAGGGAAAGGTTCAGGTCGGCAAGCGGGTCGCGTCGGTGCGAGTCGCAGCCGTGTTGGGTGACCAACACTGTTGGCTTGTGAGCTCGTAGCACATGAGGAACGACGGCATGAAACGCCCGGAGCCAATCGGCGTCGGTAGCACCCGGGGGTAGTGGAACGTTGACCGCCGTGCCCTCGGCGCCCCGACCTCCTGTCTCGTTGGCGAAACCTGTGCCGGGAAAGAGGGACACCGGAGTCTCGTGCAGGCTGACGGTCATTACTCGCGGATCGTCATAGAAGATCGCCTGTACGCCGTCGCCGTGATGTACGTCGACATCGACGTAGCCGACTCGCTCACAGCCGTTGTCTAGCAGCCAGCGAATCGCGACGGCGACGTCGTTATAAACACAAAAGCCGCTGGTATAGCCGGGCATTGCGTGATGCAGTCCGCCACTGATGTTGCAGGCGCGCTGTACGTCATGCGTCCAGACTCTGCGTGCCGCCTCGACGCTCGCCATGGTGACCCAGGCCGCGATCTCGTGCATTCCTGGAAAGACGGGGTTGTCGCTGGTCCCGAGCCCATAGCGCTGGTTGGGTTCGCCGAGCCGCACGGCGGCGATGTAATCCGAGGTATGGATCGTCTCCAGTAAAGCAAGATCAATCTCCGGTGGCGGCACGATCTTCAGCCGATCAAGTACGCCAAGCTGACGGGCCAGCGAGATGGTGTTGGTCACCCGGCCCGGCGCCATCGGATGATCAGGTCCGAAGTCGTACTTGGTCAGATCATCAGAGAAGACGAGCAGCCCGCTCATCCGCTGCGGCCGCCCGGTTCGGGCTGCATATTCTCTCGAGCAGCAGCGGCAAGTTCCCGGCTGCGATCGCGGGCAGCTTCCATGGCAACCAGAAACGCCGCTCGCACTTTGTGATCTTCGAGCTGGCGTACGGCCGCCGTTGTGGTGCCGCCTGGTGAGGTGACGCGCTCCCGCAGCACGGTGGGATGCTCACCGGTCTCCCGCAGCAGTTTCGCAGAACCGAGCATCGTTTGCACCACAAGCTCAGTTGCGGTGCTGCGAGGTAGCCCAAGATGGACACCGGCCTCGATCATGGCCTCGACGACGAAGAACAGATATGCCGGACCAGTGCCGGAAATTGCGGTCACCGCGTCCTGATATTGCTCCGGCACAGTGATGACGCGGCCGGTGGCAGACAAGATCTCGGTCACCCGATCAAGATGATCTTGGGTGCTGTGCGATCCAGGAGAGATCGCGGCCATACCCTCGTCGACTAGAGCCGGCGTATTCGGCATCACCCGGACCACAGCAACTCCCTCCGGCAAGCGGGATTCCATGAACGCAGTGTCGACACCGGCCACAAGCGAGACCACTAGTGCCCCCCGCTTGATCGCCGGTGAGATTTCGGCGAGCAAGTCATTCATGTCCTGCGGCTTGACGGCCAAGATCACCGTCTCGGCGTCGGCCACAGCTTTGGTGTTCTCCAGCATCTGGATGCCGTATCGGACGGCCAACTCATCTCGCCGCTCTGACCTGCGGTGGCTGGCAACAATTTGATCAGGATGCCAGCCCGCTCGGAGCAAACCCGATAGCACCGTCTCGCCCATGACGCCGACACCCAGGATCGCCAACGGATGTCCGCTAGACGCCAAACCCGTTGCTGTCACAGGGCTTCAGCCTGCCTACCCGCGACCAGCTGACTGCTGACCAGCCCAGCGATCTGCACGGCGTTAAGAGCGGCTCCCTTGCGCAGATTGTCGTTGCTAATGAACATGATCAAACCCTTGCCAGGCGGCGCAGCTTGATCGACCCGAATTCGCCCGACAAGGCTGGGGTCCTGGCCGGCCGCATCGAGCGGCGTCGGTACGTCCATCAACCGGACGCCGGGAGCGTTCGCGAGCAGCTCAGTCGCTTGTTCGGGGTTGAGGTCTTCGGCGAATTCTGCATGGACAGCAAGGGAATGCCCGGTAAAAACAGGCACGCGTACACAGGTGCCCGCGACGAGAAGATCAGGAATGTGCAAGATCTTCCGCGATTCGTTGCGCAGCTTCTGTTCCTCGTCGGTCTCCCCTGTGCCGTCCTCGACGATCGATCCGGCCAAGGGCAGTACGTTGTAAGCGATGGGCTTGACGTACTTGTTCGGTTTCGGAAAGTGAAGAGCCTGCCCGTCGAACGTCAATTCACTGGCTCGCTCAGCGACGGCCCTGGCCTGTCCGTCGAGCTCGTCGATACCGGCACCGCCTGATCCCGATACCGCCTGGTAGGTCGCAACGCGGAGGCGTACCAGTCCGGCGGCGCGATGCAGCGGAGCAAGTACGGGCATCGCTGCCATGGTGGTGCAATTCGGGTTGGCGATGATGCCCTTCGCTGGGCGAATCGCGTCTTCGGGATTGACTTCGGAAACGACCAACGGAACTTCCGGATCCATCCGCCAGGCAGAAGAGTTGTCGATCACAATGGCGCCCCCGGCCGCGACCTTCGGGGCCGTAGCGCGGGAAGCAGTCTTGCCCATAGAGAAGAGCGCGAGGTCGAGGTCTGCAAAATCGGCGGCGTCAGTGTCTTCGACGACGATCTCCTCATCACTCCATCGAAGACGCCGGCCCGCCGAGCGGGCAGATGCGAAAAACCGCACGGCGTTGATCGGGAATGGTCGCTGCTCGAGCAGAGTCCGCATGACGCCGCCCACCTGGCCCGTGGCACCGAATACCCCAACATGCATGCCGACAAGCGTAAGTCCTGCATGCTGAGCCCATTGCTCTGCATCGTAGCCAGGGCCAGTCTTCGGCCGCCCCGTTACTATTACACGCCGATTCGGGCGTCAAGGTGCAGCCGCGCACCTACGCCGTGGTCAGACCGATGATCAGCTTCAGCGATCTGTATTCCAAGACGACCGTGGTGCGTACTCGTGCCCTTGCGGGGTAATCAAATGCCATCCAAGGTGCCTTTGTGATGTGAGATAGATCATGCAAAGCCCGGCACCGAGAACTCGCCGGAAGGGAGCCAACGTGGCTGTTACTGAGGTCGTAGAGCTCGAGGAGGAGATCGGGTCCCAACGGGAAGGCCATAGGCCACTGATGTCATTCCCGTCGATCCTGATGATGAATGTCGGATTTTTCGGCGTTCAATTCAGTTTCGGCTTAACGCAGACAGCAGTAAATCCATTATTCACTTTCATCGGCGCCAAGCCGGAGCAATTGCCTATCCTTAACTTGGCTGGACCGGTGACTGGTCTGTTGATCCAGCCGCTAATCGGTGCAATGAGCGACCGAAGCTGGAGCCCGCGGTGGGGTCGGCGCCGTCCATTCATTTTGGCGGGTGCTTTCCTCTGCGTGATCATCTTGCTGCTTTTTCCATTCGTATCGACTCTGTGGCTAGGCGTGCTCTGTCTATGGCTCCTTGACGCCGGCAACAACACCTCTATGGAGCCTTACCGAGCGTTAATCTCGGACAAGCTGCCAAAATCCCAGCTTGCTCGCGGTTTTCTGACCCAAAGTTTGTTCACTGGCGCTGGCGCCGTGCTGGCCAATTTGTCGTTGTTTATTTTCCAGAAGCTACTTGGTGGCACTGCCGCTAACGGCGTGCCTTATTGGGTTTACACGTGCTTCGCGCTCGGCGCCGTATGCATCCTTGCCACTGTGCTCACGGCGATGCTGCGCACGAAGGAAATTCCTCCGTCGGAGGAAGAGCTTGCTGAGCTTCGTGCAGCGCCCAGAGGAGTGCGGCACTTTGTCTCCGACATCGCGGCGGCGGTGCGTGAGATGCCCGTCAGCATGCACAAGATCGGTTTGGTGTTCGTCTTCCAGTGGTACGCCATGTTCATCTACTGGCAGTTCGTGGCCGTTAGCGTTGGCGAATCGGTGTTCAACACCGCACCCGAGCAGCCTGGATGGGAGGCGGCGGTTGGTTGGTCTGGCTTGATGAACGCCACCTATAACTTCTTTACGATGGTCACTGCGCTGTTCCTGGTGGGGTTCTGCCAGCGCTACGGCGGTAAACGTGTGCACGCCGTCTGCCTGGGACTCGCTGCAGTGTCGCTGGCGGCCCTGTCACAGATCGGCAGTCAATGGCTCAGCCTAATTCCGATGATCGGTCTGGGCATTTGCTGGGCCAGTATGGTCGGAGTTCCTTATCTCATGGTGGCGAGCATGGTGCCAAGATCGCGCACTGGCGTCTACATGGGCATTCTCAACATGATGATTGTTGTCCCAATGCTCGTGGAAACGTTCACATTCGGCTGGATTTTCAAACACCTGTTGGGTGGAAAGGGCACCAACGCCATATTGGTGGCTGGAATCCTGCTTGGCATCGCCGCGTTAGCGATGCTCTGGGTAAATACCCCACATGCCAGCGAAGAATCCGATTTCCTGCCTCTTGGGCGCCACCACATAAGCGTTTATGAGCGCGTTATCGTTGGTTCGGACGGGACTGAGCCCTCGCTGTACGCTGTCAACCGGGCCCATGCGGTCGCGGCAGAAGCGGATTCCCACGTCTTAGTCGTGTCCGCGTACAACCCGAGCTCCCCGCCGACGGATCCAGTACCGGTTGGCGCTCGACGAGAGCTTTATGGCAAAGAGGCGGCACTCCGCGCCCTACATCTCGCCGTCAAGTATTTGACGTCCGATCGAGTGCGTAGCGTTGATACAAAAATGGTGGCTGCGGACCCGGCGGAAGCCCTACTCGACGCCGCCGGCTCAGACCCTAAGAGTCTTATCGTGGTCGGGAACCGCGGACTAGGCGCCATAGAGGGTCACGAACTCGGCTCAGTCCCAGCTGAAGTCGTACACCGGGCACAGTGTGACGTACTGATCGTCCAAATCCCCGAGGATGCCGAAAGTGAGTTCACCTGACGCTTCAGGGCACTATACGCTCGGTCCGCGCACAACAACCACCGGACAAGCCGAGTGTGCAACGAGGTGCTGGCTGACCGAGCCCAACAGCATGCCGGCGAAGCCCCCATGGCCGCGGGACCCGACCACCACCAAGTCGGCACCCCCGGACAACTCGATCAACACCTTGGCAGGGTTTCCCGCCTCAATCGAGGTCGTCACATCTACCGCCGGTTTCCGCTCCTCAAGGTCACCAGTGAGGCGCTCGAGCACCGCCAGCGCATCACGCGCTGGCTGGCTCTCGTAGCCCTCCGGCGGCAGCGATCCATACGGCGGACTTTGCGGCAGCGGTGGACCGTGCCAGACCATGACGGCCTTGAGGGATGCGCCATGATGCGCGGCCTCGTCGTAGGCCCAACGCAGCGCAGCGCGACTGCTATCGGACCCGTCCACACCGACGATGATCTGCTTGATCTCGGTCATGCTGCCAACCCTATCGCCGTCCGACTCCTCACGGCCCCGGCCCAATGAGCCGGAAGTCCGAATTAGTGGACCGGTTCTCGGGTTGCATGATCCGCCGGTGAGCCCGCTATCGGCAAGCTGAGGAGTTCGGCGAGGGATCAGCGCGAGGTTCCAACGCTCAGCGGCGTACGGAACTCCAGCAACTCCTTCCACCCGGGCGTGTCTCAAGGCCGCCGGGTCAAGGCATTAGTGGGCCTGACCTGCATGTGTCCGAGCCAGCGCTGGGTACTTGCCTACGGCCTAGCGGCGTTGTGATTACACTTCGCGGCACAGCAGGCAAGATGGGCGTCGTGACGGAGCAAGTCGCGCCCGCGGTAGCCCGGACGCGTCTGGGTCTGGAAGCTGTGATCGTCCTCGGCATATCGCTGGGGCAATCGGCGGTCTATTCGGTGCTGCGCATCATCGAGCGGCTGACCCGCAACGTGCCATTGGCTCAGCAAACTTCCACATTGAATGCCTCGGTGACTCCGGAGCGGCCTTGGCTGGACCTGACATACCAGCTGGTCGGCATTGCCTTTGGCCTCATGCCGGTCCTGCTGGCGCTGTACCTGCTGAACCTCACCGATCCTCCGGCCGGCCGTACCATCGGCTTTGACCTGCAGCGACCACGATTCGACCTTGGCTTCGGAGCATTGATTGCGCTCTGTATCGGCGTACCTGGACTCGGCCTGTACGCACTAGCTCGGGTGATTGGGATCAACACCGACGTCCAGGCGTCTGGGCTTGCCGAGAACTGGTGGACCGTGCCGGTGCTGATCTTGTCAGCTGTGCAGAACGCGGTTCTGGAAGAGGTCGTGATGATCGGCTACCTGTTCACCCGACTGCGGCAGGTCGGCTGGAACGTGATCGCGATCATTGCGTTGAGCGCTGTCGTTCGTGGTTCTTACCATCTCTACCAAGGCATTGGCGGCTTCATCGGAAACATGATCATGGGTCTGATATTCGGCCTGATCTATCTGCGGTGGAAACGGGTCGGGCCGTTGGTAGTCGCCCACACCTTGCTCGACCTCACTGCTTTCGTGGGGTACGCGCTTATCGCTCCGCGCGTCGACTGGCTCTGAGGGAAACCTAACTCTTGGTAATCAGACTGCGAGCGAAGAACCGAAGATTTGCAGGGCGCTCGGCGAGACGGCGGATCAAGCAGCCGTACCAGTCGGTGCCATAGGGCGTATAGATCCGTACGGCGTGGCCCAGATTGGCGAGCCGCAGCTGCTCGGTCGGTCGAATCCCGTACAGCATTTGAAACTCGAAGTCCTTCGGCCCGCGTCCGTACTCCTCGGCCAGCCGGAGACCAATCTTGATCAACGTCGGGTCATGGGTCGCGAGCATCGGAAAGCCGCTGCCTGCCACCAAGATCTTCATACACCGTACATAGGACCTATCGATGTCATGTCGATCTTGGAATGCCAGACTTTCCGGCTCGGCGTACGCGCCCTTGCAGAGCCGTACCCTCGATCCGGCTTCAGCAAGATCGCGACAGTCCTCCTCGGTCCGGTACAGGTACGCCTGCAACACCGCGCCAGTCTCGGGATACTCCTTGCGAAGTGTGCGCAAGATCTCCAGAGTCGAGTCCGTCGTGGTGTGGTCTTCCATATCGAGCGTCACGGCGGTGTCGGCCATCCGAGCCGCGTGGCAGATCAGCTCAGCGTTTTCCCAAGCGAGTTGGGAGCCGTCTCGAAGATGGAGGCCCAGGGCGCTCAGCTTGATCGAGATCTCAACCGAAGGGCTGAGACGAGATTCCCGAAGCTTGGTAAGCAAATCCAAATACGCGACCACAACCGCATCAGCCCGCGCTGGGTCCGTGGTGTCTTCACCCAGGTAGTCGATCGTGACAAGCAGGCCGGCGTCAACGAGCCGGCGCGCGGTTGCCACGGCGTGGTTTGAAGTTTCACCTGCGATGAAGCGCCGGACAACCCCGCCAGTCACCGGTGCTGTGGTCACGAAGTCCTTGATCTTGTTGCTGCGGGAAAGTCGGAATAGGGCGCCACGCAGCATTCGATTCCTCCCTTCGCGGAGGCGTTGTGATCGAGCAGCACCTTCAGCCAGTTGCCCCGACTCTAGCCTTGGGCCCATGAGCATCGCACCCACAGTTGTGCTCTTGCCCCGCTTGGATGCCACGAGCGCTGAATCGACAGCGCAGCAGGCGGCATTGCAAAAGGTCGCGGCCGTGCTCACTCCCGACATCCGTGTCAGAGGTACCGGACCGGTGATCTTGGAAGATCCAGCCGTCAATGTGCTTGCCGCGATCCCGGCTGCCGGCACCGATCCCGTGGTGCTGGTTGGCCATGGCTGGGGAAGCATGGTTGCTTTGCAGATCGCTGCGACTCAAGGTGAGCGAGTCGCAGCGCTCATGCTGACCACCAATGCCCGACTCCAGACGATCATGGTCCGCTCCATCTTCCAAGGCGTTCTCGGCCTGCTGCCGGCGACCTTGGTGCCGCGACTTGGGGGGAGGCCGGCCGACGTCGCCACTCTTTTTGATCAAGTACGACCGGTGGACTTCAAACCGCTTGCCGAGCGGGTACGCGCACCCGCTCTGGTGATTGTTGGCGAGCGAGATGTTGCCAACCGCGGGCCGAGCGCGGCCCTCGCCAAGTCGCTGCAGCTTGGCAATTTGCGGGTTGTGCCGCGGGCCGGTCCAGGTTGGCAGGCTCAACAACCGCAGCTCATTGCCGAGGTACTCGTCGATTTCTTGACTGATCTTTGACCGCAACCAGCAGGCCTGGGGAAAGATCTTCAATGGTTTCGACGCCAAGTAGGCCCGTAGTCAGGTCGAGCTCGGCAACGATGTTCTCGATCGCCTGCGCACGAGCACCTGGGTCTGAACTCGAAAAGTCCGCACTGGTCGGAAGTTCGACGATCACCAGTCAGAGCGCGCTGGCTACTCCCGTGGCATCCACCGCGTACGAGGGGTGAATCGGCGCGGCCAAGTGTAACCGCGCGAACGCCAGCGACTCGGCCAGATCAGCCTCGCGCTGCGCCCGGGTGCCGCTCTTGCGGGAGTTGACCTCCAGTACGACGTGCCCGGAGAAATTGCGCTCGGCCAGGTACTGCAACACCCGTCCCGCCTGCTGATCACCCCTGCCAGGAACGAGATGCTCGTCCTTGGCCGACCCCGTGCCATCGGTGAGGTGGACATGCCGCAAGCGCACGCCCCAGGAACGAACAAGATCAATCGACTGCTGGTTGGCAGTAGAAGCATGCGACAGATCGAGCGTCAGATCGTCGTAGTCAAGATCAGTGGGATCCCAGCCCGGAACGTACGCCTTGAGCTCGCCGCCCGGTGTTCGCCAGGGATACATGTTCTCTACCGAGAGGAGAATGCCGCTGCTCTCGGCCATTCTCCGGACGCCTTCGACGAAACCTCTGGCGTAGTCGCGTTGCCAGCGAAACGGCGGATGAACCACCACCACATCGGCGTTGAGTCTGCGCGCCGCTTGGACCGAACGCTCCAGCTTCGCCCACGGATCGGTTCCCCAGACCCGCTGGGTGATCAGCAAGCACGGTGAATGGATCGCGAGCACCGGCACCTGATGATAATCGCGGAGTTTCTCCACCGCATCGATGTCAGCCGCGACCGGATCGATGCCAATCATGATTTCCACGCCGTCGTAACCCAGCCGCCGAGCGAGCTCGAATGCGCTGGAAGTGCTTTCCGGATAGACGGACGAGGTCGAAAGGCCAACCCGAGCCGGTGGAATCTTGATGAGCTGGCCTTCGGCGTTGACCCGCATTGGCCCGGCTCCCCTTTCTGTTGCGGGCGGCGAGTCATCTGCGGGCACGCGCCCAGCCTAACCTCGCCCATCATCGGGCCATTCGCGTATCGCGTGTGAAACCCGCCTACTTCATCATCACTCGCAGCACAGAAAGCATGTCTGCTCGCTCCCTTGCCCAGGACCATCGCGGGGCTCCCTCAAAATCTGACGCTGGTTTGCCCGACATGCCGTCAGAGGCCGATCCGCCGCAAACGAGCGTCAGATTTTGAGAGATCCTCAGCGAGCCAGGCGCGCTGCCAGGTCGCGGCCCACCGCTTTTGCTGCTGCGTGTGAGTCCACTAGATGAGCAACAAGCGCAACTACCAACGCTCAGGGCCCGGGTCATTGGGCTGTTCCCTCATCGCGTGAGACATACACTGGCGCGCGTGCCAGAGGTGCTGATCGGCTTCCCCCGCGCGTTCGTGGAGTTCAAGGATCCTGCCGATGACCGCCAGATGTTCCGCTGCGATCTCACCTGGCTCACATCCCGATGGGCCTGCATCTATGGCCAGGGCTGCCAGGGAATCTACGCCGACCGGCCGCACGACGGGTGCTGCACGTTGGGCGCTCACTTTGCCGACGCCGACGATGAAAAACGGGTCGCCAAGGCAGTCAAGCAGCTCAAATCCAGCCAATGGCAATACAAGAAGGATGCCCGTGTCGGCGGCTGGGTGGAGAAAGAGCACCCTGATCATGTTGCCGAGGGCGAGCTGCCGGGCCGCAAGACAAGAGTGATCGATGGCGCCTGCATCTTTCTCAATCGCCCCGGCTTTCCAGCCGGTCAGGGGTGTGCACTCCACCTGCTTGCGCTGAGCCAGGGCCGGGATTTCGTGGAGACCAAGCCAGACGTCTGCTGGCAGCTGCCCATCCGGCGGCAATTCCGTACCGTGACGCGCACTGACGATACGACGTACACAGAGATCAGCATCGGCGAGTACGGCCGTGACGGCTGGGGGCCTGGCGGGGCGGACCTTGACTGGTACTGCTCGTCCAATACTGAGGCTCACCACGGAGTGCGCCCGGTCTATTTGGAGAACCGCGCCGAGCTCATCGCGCTCATGGGCGCGGCAGCGTACGAGGTGCTGGTGAAGATGTGTGAGGACTTCGAGTCCACGCGCGGGACGGCCATGAGGCATCCAGCAGATCCGGAATGATAGGACTCGACGCTTACGGCCGCTGCGCGGGCCCCCTGCTTCCCGGGGAAAACCTCCAGCCACAATGTGGGCATGCATTTGGACCACCTGTCGTTCGCGGCCGGACCGGAGGGTTTGGAGGCTACGGCGCAGCGACTCGGGGCGCAGTTAGGGGTGAGGTTCCTTGACGGTGGATTCCATCCGCGCTTTGGCACTCGCAACCGGATTCTGCCGCTGACCGCCGGGCACTATCTGGAGGTGGTCGGCGTTCTTGATCATCCGGCGGCCGACAATGCACCGTTCGGTCAAGCGGTGCGGGCCCGCACAGCTCAGGGAGGAGGTTGGCTCGGTTGGGTAGTCGCAGTGGATGATCTCGGTCCATTTGAACGCCGCATCGGACGCCCGGCGATTGAGGGCCATCGTCACCTACCAGACGGGACCGTGCTGACCTGGCAGCAACTCGGAGTAAAGGATCTTCAGGTCGACCCGCAATTACCCTTCTTCGTGCACTGGTCCAGCAACGTAAGACATCCCTCGGCCGGCGGCCGCCAGGTCGAGCTTCTCAAGATCGAGATCGCCGGCGACCCAGCACGCGTAGATGAGTGGCTGGGCGGCCGCAGCAAGGAGATCTTGGCCGATGTCGATATCGGCTGGTGTCCGCCGCGGGACCGTCCCGGACTGGCTGCCGCGATCTTCAGCACGCCGCGTGGGGAGGTCCGGATTTGATCAAGATTCGGTCGGCCGTTGCCGGACTGCCGAGCTATTCGATCAAGCCAGCCCCAGGAGTGGATCGGGAGCGGTCGGTCAAGCTTTCCGGCAATGAAAACCCGTTCCCCCCACTTTCTCGCATCATCGAGGCCACTGCAGCGGCGATTGCCGCGAAGATGAACCGCTATCCCGATTTTGCTAACACTGAGATGACATACGCGCTCAGCAGGCGACTTGGCGTGCCTGCTGAGCAGATTGCTTTCGGCACCGGCTCAGTCGGAGTGCTTTACGACTTGCTGCAGGCTACCTGCGAGCCGGGGGATGAGGTGGTCTACGCCTGGCGCAGCTTCCAGGCTTATCCGATCGCGGTAGCAGTAACCGGCGCAACCCCGGTCTCGGTGCCACTGGGCAGGGGCGGTGTTCATGATCTTGATGGGATGCGACGGGCGGTTACGCCGGCGACCAAGGCGATCCTGCTCTGTACGCCGAATAACCCGACGGGCCCGGCGCTGCAACATCAACCGGTGATCGACTTTATCGACTCACTACCTGATCACATCATGATCGTCCTCGATGAGGCGTACGTGGAGTTCGTCACCGACCCAGATGGATTGCGCAGTCTGGAGGCGATGGTGGGTCGGGACAACGTCGTAGTTGTGCGGACCTTCTCCAAGGCGTACGGACTTGCAGGGTTCCGGGTCGGCTACTGCGTAGCCGATCCTGATCTTGTTGGCGCGGTACGCGCAGTCTCGGTGCCATTCGGGGTCTCGATCGCTGCCCAGGCGGCGGTGATCGCGTCGCTGGAAGCTGAGACTGAGCTGCTGAACCGGGTGACCGACCTCGTTGAGGCGCGCGACACGCTGGCTGGTGGATTGCGTGATCTTGGCTTCGACATTCCAGACGCGCAAGGGAACTTTGTGTGGTTGCCTGCTGGTTCAGATACCGAGGCGTACGCGGCGACGTTCGCGCGAGCCGGGCTGATTGTGCTGCCCTTCGTCTCCGGTGGTGACTGGGATGGCTTGCGGATTACCATCGGCGAGCCGGCTGCTAACGCTCGGGTTCTGGAGGTGGCTGCAACGTTGCCGCGTGCAGCAAACAGTTAAGTTCCTCTAGCCGAGGATCGAAACGTCGCTGGCGCGCGGGGGTTTCTTCCGTGCCCAGAACGTCATGCCGATCACAGCCGCACCTGTGAGGCCAAGCGTGAGCGCTGTCCCTAGGCCTAAGTAGCGCGGTACGCCGACAGCCGATTGATTAAGTAGGCCGAAGAGGATGAATTCAGCCGACTGGTGCATGGTGCCAAACGCGGTAACACCGAAGATCAAGACCACTAGCCGCTGTGTGGTGACCAGATTCACCGCTTGTCGACTCATCGTTGCGTAGACCAAGAAGCCGATCGCCAGGAACTCTGAAATGGTGCCGATGACGATCCAGGCACCCCCGTACGCGACCCAGCTGGCAACCGACCAAACGCCGAACCAGCCACCAATGGTCATGATCACCAAGGGGATCGCGACGACTGCTCCGAAGATCTTGATGCCGCGAGCCAGCGGCGACAAGATCAAAAAGACGATCCAGGCGGCGGTCGCAAGCGTCAGGCCGAGGACCGCGAGCGGTGCCGCCCATGCCACGCGAAGTGCTACGGTGTCGGCCTGGATCGGCAACATGTTCATAGTCGCTCGGAGCGCCACACAGGCCTGAGACGGCGGATTCGTACCACAGAGCGACCACTGCTTGATGACCGAGACCGCCGTGGCGACGCCGGCGGCGATCAGCAATCCACCGTTCGCAAACCAGCTAGTTTCACCTGATCTAGTCCGCCGGACGTTGTCTACCGGCTCGATGGTCATGACGCTCCAAGGAACGAGTGATTCGCTGCCGTGTCAGAGTAGCTGAGGGTGCCACGTATGCCGTTCAAAAGTGTCAGCCCTGGGCCATAACTTCTCACGCATGCCTAAGACAAGCACCAGACCGAGCCACATCTGCACCGAATGCGGCTGGAGGTCGACCCGCTGGGTCGGCCGATGTGGGGAGTGTCAAACCTGGGGCAGCGTTGTTGCGGAGGCTGGGCCGAAGCTGAGGCAGATCACGTCATCGGTGCCCATCACCAAGGCGGTACCGATTGGCAAGATCAATGCCACGCTCGCGACCCACGCCCGGACTGGAGTTGCTGAGCTCGATCGGGTGCTTGGCGACGGTCTCGTGCCGGGCGTTGTCGTGCTCCTTGCCGGTGAGCCTGGGGTCGGAAAGTCCACCCTCCTGCTTGAAGTCGCGGCCCGCTGGGCGGGCAAGGGGCATAGCACGTTGTATGTCACTGGTGAGGAATCGGCCGCTCAGGTTCGGCTGCGGGCCGGTCGCACCAACGCCGTGGCCGATCAGCTTTATCTGGCCGCCGAGACGGATCTGGCAATTGTTCTGGGGCACATCGATGAGGTTCAGCCGTCCCTGATGGTGCTCGATTCGGTGCAAACGATTGGTACGCCTGAGGTTGATGGCTCACCTGGAGGCGTGACGCAGGTAAGGGAGGTGACAAGCGCACTAGTCCGGGTGGCCAAGCGGCGCGGCATGGCAGTGATCATTGTCGGACATGTGACCAAGGACGGCTCTGTGGCTGGGCCTCGACTGCTGGAGCATCTGGTTGACGTCGTGCTGGCATTCGAAGGTGATCGGCACTCAGGCTTCCGGATGGTCCGCGCGACCAAAAACCGCTTCGGTCCGGCCGATGAGGTTGGCTGCTTTGAGATGGTCGACTCGGGGATCGTGGAAGTGTCCGATCCGTCAGGTCTGTTTACGACGCAACACGGCGAACCGGTACCTGGCACGGCCGTGACGGTCACGATGGAGGGTCGGCGACCGCTGCTCGCTGAAATTCAGGCGCTTGTTGCGAAGTCATCGTTGGCGCATCCACGACGCATCGTCAACGGAGTCGAATCCGGCCGGCTTGCCATGATTCTCGCGGTGCTTGATCGACGCTGTGGCGTACGTCTAGACGACCGGGACGTCTACGTGTCGACAGTCGGGGGCGCAAAGGTGAGCGATCCGGCCGCCGACTTGGCGGCAGCGTTGGCCGTCGCCTCGGCGGCTCGCAACCAGGCTGTACCGCAACGCATTGTGGCCCTAGGCGAAGTTGGACTGGCAGGCGAGCTACGCCGGGTGCCCGGTACCGGCCGGCGACTCAGCGAGGCTGGACGCCTGGGCTTCGCCGAGGCGGTGGTGCCGGCCGAACCGATGGGGTCGCAGGAACAAGCCATGACGGTGCACGTCGGAATGCTCGTCCACTCCGTGACTACCGTTGAGCAGGCCCTAGCGGCGCTCTCCCTAACGCGCTATGACGGGTCGCCCGCTTCGCCGACTGCAGGACTCCGCGACCTGACTTCGTGAAGGCAGCTACGCGTTCGCGGCCGACGAAGGAGGCGAATCCCGCGGGGCGGCCCATCAGAGCGCAATGGACAAGGGGCTATGACGGGTAGCCCGTTTCTGCTCCGCGTTCCAGCGCGAACGTTCCCCGGCAGCGTTCCAGCGGGAACGTTTCTATGGTGACACTGCTCCTCGGCAAACGGTGCGGTTGATACGGTCGGCCGAGGGAGTGGGTCTGGTCGCAATGGCGCGGCAGGGCCCGCCCCCGTTAGCTGCGAGCGTCGGTATTTCGCGAGCAGCTCAAAACACCGAATCTCTGACGCTGACGGAGGGGGCCATTGTGGCGTCAGATGTCGATCGGCATCGCCGGTTGTTGGACTACCTCGCGATGATGGCGCCAGGTACTCCGCTGCGTGATGGCTTCGAGCGGATCCTTCGTGGCCGTACCGGAGCACTGGTCGTACTGGGCCGGAACAAGATCATTTCCCAGGTGTCGACCGGAGGCTTCGCCCTTGACGTGGCGTACACCCCAACGGCGCTACGTGAGCTGGCGAAGATGGACGGGGCGATCATCTTTGATTGGGAGGCCGACCGCATCATCCGCGCCGGAGTGCAACTGATGCCCGACGCGAGCATCGACACCGTGGAAACCGGGACCCGGCATCGTACGGCCGACCGGGTGTCTCGACAGTCCGGGTTGCCAGTGGTGTCGATCTCGGCGTCGATGTCGACGATCGCGTTGTATCTGAATCACCATCGGCATCTGGTCGAGCATTCCGATCAGATCCTGACGCGCGCGCACCAGGCCTTGCAGACATTGGAGCGGTATCGAGCGCGGCTCTGGGAGGTCACCACACGACTGTCCTCGTTGGAGGTTCAAGATCAAGTAACGGTCCGGGATGTTGCTCTAGTGGCGCAGCGGCTCGAGATGGTGCGCCGACTCGAGGACGAGTTAGACACCTATGTCGTTGAGTTAGGTAGTGACGGCCGACTCCTCACCTTGCAGTTACACGAGCTTCGCGCTGGGATCGAGGAGCTGCGCTGTCTGCTCGAAAGGGACTACCACCCGGCTGAGTCCTCGACATTCGGACTCGTCGGATTGCAACGTCTGAATACTGAGGAGCTGCTGGATCCGCTGACCGTTGCGCGGGCCGCCGGCTTTCCTCACAATCTGCATCTGGAAAGTCATGTGACAACCCGCGGCTTCCGACAGATGGCCCAGATCAACCGGCTGCCGTCATACCTGGCAGATCGGCTGATCGAGCACTTTGGCACACTTCAGGCCCTCTTCGGAGCTAGCGCCAGTGATCTGCAGACGGTGGAAGGTGTTGGCGAGGGTCGCGCCCGGGTGATTCGTGACGGTCTGGTCCGGTTGGCCGAGTCGGCCTATACCGAACATCTCACCTAACGGTCCCACCGGATGTAACAGTCCGCCCATGGCGCCGAGCCGAGAGAGCCTGGCGCCTGCCCGGATGGAGGCACGCCGCTAGAAGGGCTGTCGCAGTGAGCAGACCAAACCGCCAACCCCGGATCGCGCGCCGCCGTGCTGAGGAGGAGTGAGGGGACACGCTTTTCGTCCCCGAGTGACGACGAAGTAGGCGGCTGCCAAGCGCGATCCGCGCCGCGATGTTCGCGCCGCCGATCTGCAGGAGGAGCCGACGAAACGCTCGGAGGGCAGAGCTAATTTGCGACGTGATCGTTTCGTCGGATCCGACGAAGGCGGCGGCTCTCCTGCGAACCTCGCAGCGAGCGGAGCGAGCCATTAGACAGAGCGAGCGCCAGCGAGCGGAGCAATCAAACACGATAGGGTGACGCTCGTGTCTGTGGTCGCTCAAGATCGACAGATGCCTGCCCGCACGGCGCGATCCGTAGTCGGCCGCGTCCTGAACTGGTACGCCGAGCACGCGCGAGATCTGCCGTGGCGCCGATCGGACGTGACCCCGTGGGCGATCATGGTCAGTGAGTTCATGCTGCAGCAAACGCCCGTCGAGCGGGTACGACGGCCATGGCAGGCGTGGTTGGAGCGTTGGCCGACGCCTGCATCGCTTGCGGCCGCCCCTCCCGGAGCTGCGGTACGAGCCTGGGGCCGCCTCGGCTATCCCCGCCGAGCACTGCGGCTGCATCAGGCCGCCCAGATGATCACTAGTGATTTCAATGGCGAGGTGCCTAAGGACCGCGAATCCCTGCTCCGGCTCCCTGGCGTCGGTCCCTATACAGCCGCGGCAATCCGCAGCTTCGCGTACGGCCAGCGCGAGATCGTTCTGGACACCAACGTTCGGCGCGTGCTTGCCCGAATCGGGTTTGGTGTTGCCATGCCGAGTGCAACGCCCACAGCGCGGGAACGAACCCTGGCCCAGGAGCTGATCCCGCACGACTCTCGGCGCGCCGCTCGCTGGGCTGTTGCGTCGATGGAGCTGGGTGCGCTGGTGTGCCGGGCTCGAAATCCGCTGTGTGATGTCTGCCCGGTACGAGATCTGTGTGCGTGGCGTCAGGCCGGCAATCCGGCCTCCGTTGGGCCGCCGCGGCGCAATCAGGCGTATGTCGGGACAGACCGGCAATGCCGAGGCGCCTTGCTGGCTCTGCTTCGCGCTCGAGAGGACCCCGTCGAAGATCAGCAATTGGCGGCGGCATGGCAAGATGTGGCGCAGCGCAAACGCGCGCTGGCCTCGCTCGTACAAGACGGGCTGGTAATGCTCGTCGGCCGCGGATGGTCGTTGCCGGGCTCGGGCCACGATCTCGATGAGAAAGGGCACCGCTGTTCATGACTGCGCTCGCTCCGACCCTTCCCCTCCGCAATGGTGCTGAAATCCCGGTTCTCGGCCTGGGCACGTCGCCGCTTGTCGGTGCCGAATCGGTGCGTCAGGTACGCGCTGCCCTCGATGCCGGCTACCGGCTGATCGATACCTCGGAGAATTACCGGAACGAGGATGCGGTCGGACAGGCGATTCGAGAGTCCGGGATCGATCGGTCGGAGATCTTCATCACCACGAAGTTCAACCGGCGCTGGCACAGTGTGGATGGGGTCCGCCAGGCGTACGAGGCCAGCTTGAAGCGGCTGGGTGTGGACTACATCGATCTCATGTTGGTGCATTGGCCCAACCCGGACCAAGATCGTTACGTGCAGGCAGTGCAGGGCCTTCAGGCAATCCTGGATGACGGTGGATTGCGCGCCATCGGCACGTCGAACTTCAAACCCGCCCACCTGCAGCGGGTGCTTGACGAAACCGGCATCATCCCTGATGCCAACCAGATCGAGCTGAACCCTT
>Ga0307416_100000089_pt1 | contig 62440 bp, 67 predicted proteins | sample DK1Cmetagenome_2_FD_203821 | JGI IMG/M metagenome (GOLD analysis project Ga0307416, IMG submission 203821) | Maize rhizosphere microbial communities from greenhouse at UC Davis, California, United States - DK15-C-3 | ecosystem: Host-associated > Plants > Roots > Rhizosphere > Soil | place...
CGTGCTGAGGAGGAGCGACGGGACACGTTCTTCGTCCTGGAGTGACGACGAAGTAGGCACGCTCCAAGGCGCGATCCGCGCCCGCGATGTTCACGCCGCCGTTCTGCAGGAGGAGCCGACGAAACGCTTCCAGACCAGAGCTGATTCTGCGACGTGATCGTTTCGTCGGATTCGACGAAGACGGCGGCTCGCAGCGAACATCGCAGCGAGCGGAGCGAGCAATCGAACAGAGCGAGCCTTGGCGAGCGAAGCAATTAAATATGTATTTGCGCGGGTTTGAGATACTCCTTAGGGTTTATCAAGGACTTTAATGGTCGGCCCGAGCACAAGGTCGCCCATCGCTAACCTGGACGCCCGAGAGGAGGAGTGATGGTAATCGGTCGAACCAGCGGCGTACCCACGGCTGTCCGAACCGTGCCCGAACTCCAGTTCTCGAGTGCGGTCATGCGGGCGATGCCAGCCGTTGCCGTGCTCTCCCACGGCAGGCCACATACCGCAACCGGCTTTGACTGGCTAGTCACGGGTGAAGTCTGCCCCCAGCTCAACGCACAAGGCGGACGTATGGCCGGACAAGGCGCGTACGACGTCACCGATACCAAGTTCTCGACCCAAATGGGACCACCTTCCTGTAGTCCGCCGGTGTAATCCACACCGACCGCCTCCAGGGCCGTGGCTCCCAAAACCGGGAATCACGGCCTTCGTGTTTCCCGGCCAGATTCGAGGAGCCCGTGTCCATTCGACCGGGCCAGGGCACCTCATGATCAGAAAAGTAGGCCGACATGTATCACGCAGGAGGTGGCCCGATGACCGTTCCCCGGAGGCGGTTGGGTATCGCCAAGCTGCCCTGCCGACTGGTGAATCCGGACCTGTTCTTCGCTGAAGCGCCGGCAGATGTGGAGGTGGCCAAGGCACTATGCCTCGACTGCCCGATACGAGAGGCGTGCCTGGCTGGCGCACTGAAGCGGCGGGAGCCCTGGGGAGTCTGGGGCGGAGAGCTGCTTGTGGCTGGTGTGATCGTGGCACACAAGAGGCCCAGAGGCCGTCCCCGAAAGTACCCGGTCGCTGAGCCATTCGCCCCAGCGGCGAAGGACGAGGCTGCGGCATGAGACCTACGGGATACGCCGACGCAAGAAACCACGGCGATTCTCCCGAGACGCGGGTCTATCTGCCGATAGCATCATCGCTGTTTGAGTGCTGCTCGTGTCTGCTGACGCTCGCAGCTCGAGAAGCGGCTTGCATCATCAATCTGCGGCACAGTTTTGAGGCTCCCCTTCGGGTCGACTGTGGAGTCCTGGCTACCCCAAGCCAAGCGCGTGCCCGCGACCTAGCCCCCACGCTGTGCCGCGGATTGATGATGCAAGCCGTTGCTGCATCCGCTAATCCTGCGCGTAGCCGGGGAGAAACTCTTCGAGCACCGCTCCGAAGGCTGCCTGCGCATTGAGCTGAGAGAGCACCGCTAGACCTCCCAACCAGACCCGATGGATGAGCAGATAGCTCGGTGGGAGATTCAGCTTCATCGCCACCCCGCCCGAGGCATGAGGGTCGCGTACCCGGATGAACTGTTCTCGCATCCAATCCCTGTTGAACTGAAACTGCGGCACCGCGGCGGGCTCGACGAAGGGGCCCAGATAGTCGAGCAGGTCTTCCGCGTCAACGTCGGAGGCGACAAAGCCCTCCTCGCGGAGGCCCTCCGCTACCAGGTGAGCGTCACCCTGCTGAGCAATCCGCAGAATCCGGCCCATTGCTGGGGGCAGGCCGTCGGGAAGATGCGCCACCAAGCCGAAATCGACGACGCCCAGCCGGCCGCCCTTCATGAGCTTGAAGTTTCCCGGATGCGGATCTGCGTGCAGTAGGCCAACCTGGCTCGGCCCGGCGAAGAGGAATCGCACATATTGCAGCGCAGCGGCATTGCGTTTCTTGGCCGGCAGATTTGCGGCCGACGAGAGCGGCGCACCTTCAACCCACTCACTGACCATGATCTTCGGCGTACTTGCCAACACCGGTGGTACGTAGAATTCGTCGCTTCCTGCGAATCCCTCCGCCGCCTGCTGCTGGGAATCCGCTTCGAGGGTGTAGTCGAGCTCTTCGGTGACCCTCGCCGTAAGCTCCTCGACCAGTGCACTCACGTCCATACCACCGGCCAGGGGCGCGAAGACCTTCGAGAGCCGCCCGATCTGCCGCAGATCCGAGCGCAGGGCTTCGTCAGCACCGGGATATTGCACCTTGACAGCGACCGTACGGCCATCGGACCACGTCGCCTGGTGAACCTGACCTATCGATGCGGCTGCCGCGGGCAGCGGGTCAAAATCGGAGAACGAGGCGCGCCAGTCAGCGCCCAATTCGCGAGCCAGTACCGCATGCACTCGCGAAGTCGGCATCGGCGGTGCGGCGTCCTGCAGCCGCGACAGATGTGCGCGATACGGCGCCGCGACGTCCTCAGGCAGCACAGACTCGAACAGGCTCAAGGCTTGGCCAAACTTCATGGCGCCACCCTTGAGCTCGCCGAGTACGCGGAACAGCTGCTCGGCAGCGCGCTGCTGGAGCTGCTCGCTCACCTCTTCCGCGGGCGCCCCGCCCAATCGCTTGCCCATCCCGAGCGTCGCGCGACCGGCGAAACCGAGTGGCAGCGAGGCCAGCTTTGCGCCTCGCCGGAATGCGGACCGGGCTAGTGAACTCCCGTCGACTGCAGCGGCCAAATGCCGTTCAGCGCCGTTGGTCGGCTTGGTCGGCTGGTCGCTCATGGCCCTATTCTGTATGGCCGAGCCAACCGCAGCCACAGTTGGCATGCGCTTGCCAGTGACGCAGCCGAGTCACGAAGTCGGGCCAGCTGAGTTCGAGTGTCGAACCTGCGGACTCGGGCAGCTCACCGTTGAGGTATGCCAGCGCCTGCGCGGTTGCAACTGAGGCGGCCCAGGCGAGCAGTGCCGGTGGGGTCTCAATCTGCGCTCGCGAGAGCTGCCGAAGAACATCGGGCCACTGCGGATCCGCGTCGCTACGTGCCAGGTCGGCGCAGCGCAGGCATGAGGTCTGGCCGGGAACAACCATCGGTCCGACGCTTACGCCGTTGCCCCAGGAGCGCACGAGGAGGTGCGGCTCATCATTGCGGACCAGATGGTCGGTTATCACTCGATCAGGCTCCGGTCGGTCGCAGGCGAGGATCGTCAGATCCAGCGCAGTCATTTCGGGTTTTGACCAATGGGTCACCGTCAAGATCCGCGTACGGGCATCGGCGACCGCCGAACGCAGTGCCTCCGCCTTCGAGGGGAGCATGCCGGCAGCGGGATACAGGTCAGGATCGGGCGGCTCGCTGTCGTAGACATACAGACGGCCGATCCCGCTGGCCAGTAGAACCCGAGCGACCTGCGAACCCACCGCGCCGGCACCGATCAGCCGTACAGTCGATGAAGCGAGGGCATTTGTGTACGGCATCGAATCCCGTTCGGCGAGCATGCCCGCTGCGGCGAGCGCGTCCAGCGCTCCGGATACTTGGTCGGCCGTAAGGCCTGCGGCTCGCCCAGCGCGGCGTACCACGCTGGTTGGCCGTGAGCCGTCCAATAGACCGAGCACCGCACCGAAGCCGGCACCCCGGAACACCAGCGCGCTGTCGGGATCGATACCGACCTGAATCTCGTCGCTCTTGCGCTGAAGGAGTAGCGCGTACGGAGTTAGTTGAGGCTGCCTGAGGGAACGCTGGGCTGTGGATCGGGCTGTGGATCGGATTTGGAGGGAGTTCATCGGGCCAGTTTGTGGCCAGCCAGCCCATACCTGAGCGCTATCCACAGCCGAGATCTGTTTGTCTCACCAACCAGCATCCTGATGCCCGCTGACGTGCATCAGGGACGGTCGCGGAAGACCGTCCCTGATGACTGCTCTGTGGTGGTTGTGTGCTACACCCTGCCGAGAATGCGGTTGAGGTTTGTGCCGCACACTGGGCACTTGGCCTTCGCCATCCGGGTGCCCTTGTCGTTGACGTGCACCTCGCCCGAGGCCTCGCGCTTTGCCTTGCACTTCACGCAGTAGAACTCGCCGCTGTACGTCTCCGCCATGACTTCTCCTTGTTCGATGTTCCTCCGCACCTAGTCATAGCTGCGGGACCGGGGCTGGGTCATTGTTCGCCGCCCGCCGCTAAGGGAAGCGACCGCGATCAATGCCATACCGCTTGGACGCCCGTAACTCTACGCGAGCGCGTCTGGAGCGCTGGCAGACCCGGGAAAGAAAAGGACGAAACCTCCAGGGACATCGGGATCGCTAGCCTTCCCCTGCGAGCGTGCCGACCATCTGGAGGTTTCGTGCTCGGAACGCTATAGGCGGCCGAAGCCGCCGTCAAACGGTTCTGACAAATTCACTTTCCACCGAATGTGGACAACTGTGTGGAAACGATGTGCATTGTTGGCCCTTGGTTTGTGGACCGCAGTCGTCATCCGATTACGGGACGGTGGAACCTATGTGGAAACCTGTGATGGCGGTGGTCTGATGTAATTAGCCTGGCTATATACAGGCTAGTCTGAAGTGCTGATTGAGGTTTTACGAACGCTTCACTCGGATGCCGAGTGCGGGAACCGTTTGCAGCCGCTCGGCACGGCCTGCTGCTGCCAAGACCATCAGGAAACCTTGCAGAGCTTGCACGCCACCCGATCCTCCGGCAGGTAGGTTGGCTCGTGCCATCCAAGGGAGGATCGTGAATCAACCACGACTGCCTCTGCCGGAGCCAGGAGCACCAAGGAGGCAAGGTCGCGGGGGCCGCCGCCCGCGCACGAGCGAAGGCCCGCCACCAACGGCTGCCGAATCTCGCCCGCGGGTTGAAGTGCGCCGGAGCAGTCGTCGTACGCGTACGGTGACCGCTTACCGCGAACGCGAGACCATCGTCGTACTGATTCCACAGCGCATGTCGAAAGCCGACGAGCAAACCTTCGTTCATGACATGGTGAAGAAGGTGCTCGCTCGGGAAGCCCGCGCATTGGCTCCGCGTGGCGACGAGGCGTTGATCGCACGCGCACAGGAACTTGCGGCCACCTATCTTGCGCCTGCTGTTGATCACCTGCCCGAACCGGCTGGTGTTCTTTGGGTCACCAACCAGCAGCAGCGTTGGGGTTCGTGTACGCCGAGCACCCGCGTGATCAGGCTTTCCCAACGGCTGCAACCGATGCCGGCGTGGGTCGTCGACTACGTACTGGTTCATGAGCTGGCTCACTTGATTGAACCAATGCATTCTGATCGTTTCTGGGGCCTCGTCGGCCGGTATCCCGCGGCCGAGAAGGCCAAGGGCTACCTCGAGGGCTATGTCGCTGGACAGGGCAGACAAACTGATGGATCCGAAGTCGACTGAGCCTGCGGCTCGTCGCCGCGCCGCCGTCGTTTTGGCGTGCTATGACGCTTCGGGCGCGGCACCGCAGGGCATCGATCCGGACGCTTTTGCCGCTGCCTGCTTGATTGATACCTACGAGGTGGTGGCCGATCTGATTGACATTCGATCAGGAATCGCGGGTCCCGCGTCGGCCGCCGAGCTGCTGTGGCCAGGAGCGCTGCACTTTCCGGTAGAGATGACCTTGCCTGCGATAGCGCATCAGCTGGCCGATGAGGTCGATGAGCTGGTCGCAGTACCGGCCGACCTGCCTGACCTGCCAGGTCTGGTGATCGCGAAGTTGTTTAAGGTGCTGCATCGGACCGACATCGCGATTGCGCCGGAGCACGGAGGCCCGGGCTGCGCCGCGATCGGCGTATCGCTGCCGGTGGCGGACTGGATTCCCGATAACGCGTTCGACCTGGATCAAAACCCGTTCCCGCGGCTCAGTGCCATCGCTCCTCGCCGGAGCCGGTGCACACTTACGCCAACCTGGCACCGACTTCGGACGCCGGCTGATGTGCTTCGATTAGACCCCGGTCTCGAGGGCTGGGAAGAAACCAGGGCTCTGCTCGCGACTCAGGCCGGCACCTGATGAGCGTGCCACCAATCAGCGGTGGGCCCGAATGGGACACCGGGGAGACGCTGGCCCAACGTTTTCGCGCCCATGCACGTGACTCCGAAGACCTTTACGGCTACGCCACGCGAGTCATGGCTGACGACTGGGAGGTTGGCGGACCGACGCGCTTGGTGTGTGGCGGATCTGACAATGCTCCACGTGGCGCGGTGATCCACCTTCGGCTACTCGCCGGCGTGTTTCGACTTGTGCTGACCGGTAGGGCACCCGAGCTGGTGCCCTACTATCCATGTCCGGGAGGTACCGCACCTGCTTCACAGGCGTGGCCGGTGATGCGTGAAGTGATCGCCGCGAACATCGATGAGATACACGCTGCCCTCGCAATCCCGCCGCAGACCAACGAGGTCGGTCGATCTGCTGCGTTGCTCGCCGGTCTATGTGATCTTGTTGCTGCGTCAGGCGTACGGCGGATCCCTGTGCTATGGCATTCAATTATCCAGATGTACTGGCTGCCTGAAGAGGTGGCAGCCGTTGAGGCGATCATGCGAACCGCTGGTGCAGCGCAGCTTCTTGGGGAAGTCGGCTTGGAGTTCAAGCTCGACTTCGATTCGAACGGAGCTCAACCTGAGCTTCGCACTCGATTGTGGAGCTTCGACGCCCATCCCCCGCGTGAGCGATGCTTGGCACAGCGCACCATCACGTCGTCCCGGTCCGACTCACAAGCAGTCCATGCTAACTGGGTCAGATCGGCTCAACGAATGACTTGGCATCAGCTACTGGCACTTGGCATCAGTTCCAACTGGTGCCAAGTGACACCAACTGATGCGAAGTGAAGGTGAGCGAGCGACCCGACGTTCCGGCGCGAACGTCCTTTGGTCCATGAAAGTTGTCAGATTCGTTCGAATCCCTAAGCAGGTTCTTTGAGCAACTCACGCTTCAACGCGGTCGCGAGCCAGTCTCGATAGCGCTCTGAGGTCCAGCCCCGGTCCCTGACCAGAAGGTCATGTACGGCGGATGAGCAAAGGGTCCAGATCAGGTCACGGGCTTCTTCGACTGACAGCTCAGGGCGCAGTTCGCCGCTGTCGGCAAGCTGCCCCGCCAGATTGCCTAACCCATGCAGGCGCCGGGCGGCAATCCCATCGATCACCGCCTTCAGCTCCCGATCATTATCGGCGGCACCAGCGAGCACTCGATACAACGGGCCCGATCGACCGTGGACTCCGGGCTGGGTGGCGGCGTAGAGCTCCAGCTTTCGGCGTGGATCGGGCTCCTCGATGACAGCGCGAATGGCTGGACGGTCGGTCGGAGGAATGTCGGCGCGCTTAGGCCCTCCGGCGAGTGCCGCCTCAACGACGGCTTTGAACAGCCCAGCCTTGCTGCCGAATGCCCGATAGATCGTCTCGACAACAACTCCCGCCTCGGCGGCTATCACCGGCATCGATGTACCGGCGTAACCGCGCTCACGAAAGAGCTTGTTCGCGGCGGCCTCAATATCCCGACGCGTCTGGGCCGCCTGCTGTCGACGGCGCTGCGAATCATACGACCGCCGGGGCTTGACAGGCTTCGGCATTTAAGTAGAATACTCCTAACATCAATTAATGTGCGTTCTACTGAATCGTAGCAGCACGACACGGCTAGGAGGCTCAACATGGCCGAGGAACTAAAAGCAAAGGCCCGCCGAATCTGGGAAGAGATCTTGCCCAGCGGGGATGTCGAGAGGCTCGCCGACGTCGTCGCGGAGGATTCGATCGATCATGGCGCACGTCCAGACGAGCCGCAGGGGCTTGTTGGTGCTCAGCGGACGATGATCTGGCTGGGAGGCGTATTCAGCGATCAACGCTGGGACATCCATCAGGTGATCGGCGAAGGCGATCTTGTGGTCGTCTACTGCACTCTGCACGGCCGGCACACAGGTGATCTGATGGGCATCCCGCCAACCAACCGCGAGATCTCGATGGACTACGTCCACATCCTGCGCTTCGCGGACGGCAAGGCCGTCGAGCGTTGGTCAGTTCGGGACGACATGGCGCTCATGCGGCAACTGGGTGTCCTGGCAGAACGCGCCGCGCGGGCTGCATAGGCGAACGAATACCGGTGAGTAGGCGAACGAATACCGGTGAGTCGGCTGGCAGGCGCTACCAGCCCAGCCGTACGGCGGCCGCACGCACCAGCGCGACAACTGAGTCGTCGACCTCTGGAAGCTGATCATGAGGAAACCAGCGCAGATCGAGTGATTCGTTCCCGACCTTAGGACGGAGTATCTGATTTGCGATCACTAGATACTGCACATCTAGGTGGTACGTGGGCCGTACGCTGCCGCAAGGCACCTCATGCTTGGAAAGCAGTAGCGGACTCGGCTCCAGCGCAAGATCGGCCAGCCCACTTTCTTCGCGCGCCTCGCGAACGGCGGCCGCCTCCAGCGTGCTGTCGGTTGGTTCGAGGTGACCACCGGTCTGCAACCAGCGTCCGATCCGAGAATGCAGGGTCAACAACACCGTGCCCTCGGCCATAGCACAGATCAGTGAGCTCGCTGTGAGGTGAGCGCCGGCGCAGGCTCGAGACCAGCCGTCAGCCCGCTCGGCAAGATGATCAAGGTACTGCCGACGCAATTGATCTTGTTCAAGACTGGGAGCCGGCCAAGCTTCGAGTGTACGGCGACAGCTGGGGTGCAGGGCTGCTCCCGGCTCAGCTGGAATTGTCGTCGCCTTCGCTTCCCTCGTTCTTGAGTAGTTCTTCTAACGCTGCATCGAAATCTGTGTTCTCCGTGCTCTCAGCACGCGCGTCGCCGCTAACAAATCCCAAGGGATCGTCAAGATCGGCTGATGTCGGCACAAGATCGGGATGCGACCAGACAGCGTCTCGACCCTCCATCCCGCGCGCATCCCGAAGCGCCGCCCACAGGTTCGCGGCATCCCGCATCCGCCGCGGCCGCAACTCAAGTCCCACCAGCGTTGCGAATGTCTCCTCTGCCGGACCGCCGGTCGCGCGGGCCCGGCGTACGGCCTCTGCCAGGGCAGGTGCGGAGGGCATCCACTGCGCCGTGGCCTGGGTCACCACCTCTTGAACCCAACCCTCAACGAGAGCAAGCATCGTTTCCAGTCGCTCTAGGGTCGCCAGCTGCTCGGGCGTCTTCTGTGGCTCGAAGAGGCCACCCTCCAAAGATGAGCTCAACTCCTCGAGGTTGCTGGGGTCTAGTTGACCAACGGCCTGCTCCAACGCGGAAGTGTCGATGGTGATCCCGCTCGCATACTGCTCAACCAGCGTGAGCATTTGCGCCCGCAGCCAGCCAGCTGAGGCAAACAGCCGCTGCCGGGCACATTCCCGCAACGCAAGGTAGAGGGTGACATCGGAGCTCGACTGTTCGAGACCCTCACCGAAGGCCTTGATGTTGGTCGGCAGCAGCGCGACATGTCCGGGTTCGCTCAACGGCAGGCCGATGTCGGTCGCGCCGACCACCTCGGTCGCCAGCTGCCCCAGCCCTTGCCCGAGCTGCAGGCCGAACATGCTTGCTCCGGAGGTGCGCAGCATCGGCCGCAGCATCTGCTCCATACCGGCCATCCCCGGCAAACCAGCAGTCTCCTCGCTGCTGCCAAAGTTCAGTGCGCCCTCCATGGCATCGGCGATATGCAGTGCAACCGGTTCCACTAGCCGCCGCCAGACTGGCATGGTCTTCTCGATCCACTCGGCCCGACTCCATGCGGCGACATTTGTACTCACCCGGGGAAACGTCGTGGCCTGATCGAGCCAGACTTCTGCGAGCTCGACGGTCTCGGCGATGGCACGCTGCTGCGCAGCGTCGGGAGTGGGGTCTGGACCAAGCGAGGCGACTGTCTTACGAGCAGTGTTCTTGGTGACCTCCCAGTTCACGCCGGACCCTGGCTCGGTCGGCCCACCGCCGAACATCGATCCAGCACCACCGAGCATCGCGAAGGTGCTCTGCAGCTGAGCCGCGAGCGCGTTCATGTCACCACCCGCCAGCGATGAGAAGAATGCCTCGAACGGGTTGCCGGCTTCGTCGCCTCCGGAGCCGCCCTCTGGGCTCTTCCCTGACCGCCCAGAACCACCAAGCCGATAAGGCTCCGAAGGCTTCTCCGGGGGCTGAGACTTGTCGTTGTCCTCGGGCTGATCGGCCGGATCTGGAGTGCGATCCTCGGCCATGCTCACTCCTGACGTTGCCTGCTTGTTATTGATTCAACCGTACGCGGTTTTGATTGCTCCGCTCGCTTTCGCTCGCTCTGCGCGGATCGCGCGTTGAGAGCCGCTGCCTTCCTCACTCTCTCGCAGCCGGCAGCACTGCCTAAGCCAGACTGCTGCGGAGGCCGCCCGCCCGCTCGCTCGTCTAGGACAGCGGCGCGCGCGATCCCGGGGCCGTGGAAGCTGGTACTAGGGTCGAAGCATGCCATCGCAGATCCGTCAGGTCGGCATCAGCGAGTCTCCACTCGATGTCGCCGAGGCGCTCCGTCTCGTTTCCGGACCGGATATCGGTGGCATCGCTTTGTTTGTCGGCACCGTGCGCAACCGCGACCATGACGCCGAGGTCCTCTCGCTCGATTACACCCAGCACCCGAGTGCGACCGATGTGTTGCGAAGGTGCGCAGAGCAGACCGCAGATCAGCACGACGTCTTGGCGATCGCGGTGCAACATCGGATCGGACATCTCGAGATCGGCGACATTGCTGTTGTAGTGGCTGTCGGTGCGGTGCACCGCGGCGAGGCACTCGCGGCTTGCGGGCATTTGATCAATACCCTGAAGGCAGAGGTGCCGATCTGGAAGGAGCAGCGCTTCACCTCTGGGGACTCTGAGTGGGTCGGACTGACTGGGAAGGACGGCGCCCCTCGACAAGCTGAGGGCCCAGGCTTCCGAGCGGAGTCGCAAGCTCATAGCGCAGCCGGTACACCGTGACCCGTCAAACGTGGACCGCCTTCGTCTCGGCATTAGCGTTCATCTGCTTGGCCGTACTGCTTGTCGTCGTTCCGGTGCCATTCGTGAGCTGGAGCCCTGGCGGCACCCGCGACACGCTCGGCAATGTGGGTGCCGAACCAATGATCAAGGTCCAGGGCATTGACACCTTCCCCACAACCGGCCGGCTTGACATGACGATCGTTGCCATCACGCCAGCCGACGCTCGGCTCAGCCTGCCGCAAGCATTGCTCGCATATTGGCTGCCACATCGCGATGCGCTGCCGCGGGAGGCGGTTTACGCGCCTGGAAAGTCGGCCGAGGAAGTGGAGAACGAGGACGCGGACATGATGGAGACCGCGCAGGACGACGCTGTAGTGGCTGCCTTACGCGCCGACGGCAGACCCGTCACGGAAATGCCGGCCATCTACTCAGTGACAGTGGGCGGGCCGGCGCACAAGCTGTTGCTCCCGGGAGATCTCGTGGTTTCTGTCGACGGCGTACCGACCCCGGACGATGAAGCGGTTGCAAAGCGGATCCGTGCCCATGAGATCGGTGAAAAAGTACGGTTCGTAGTCATCCGGAACAAGGTCCAGACCGACGTCACCGTGACCACGGTCGAGTCCAACGTGCAGTCCGACGTTCCAGTCGTCGGCATCACTTTGGGCACGGGATATCGCTACGACCCCAATATCTCCTTCGACCTCGGGCAGCAGATCGGCGGTCCGAGTGCTGGTCTGATTTTCGCTCTGGCGATTTATGACAAGATCACTCCCGGGCCACTGTTGGCTGGGCGTCATCTTGCTGGAACCGGAAAGATCACGCCGACTGGAGATCTGCAAGCAATTGGCGGCGTCCAAGAAAAGATCGCAGCCGCCGAGAAAGCCGGCGCTGTGGCGTTTTTCGTTCCCGCCGGAAATTGCCGCGATCTGGAGGGCGTACGTACCGACATGGCTTTGATCAAGGTGGCGACGCTAACTGATGCCATCAAAGCCAGCCAGGCTCTCAATCTGTCAGGCGACCCGGCGCTGCTTCCACATTGCTGATGCGAGCACTTCGCCGACGGAGATCTTGGACTGGCCGGTTAGCTGCGGTATGGGCGCATACGCTGACATGAGGACGAGCGCGGCGGAACCGCTCGGACCAGTTGGGTCGTTGCCGAGAAGACACATCTGACCCAGAGCGGTTGAGGAGAAATGAGTTTGAGCAGCCTGCGGGTCGGCCGGCGACGGAGCGCCATACTGCCGACGTTGGTCATTGTCGCGATCTTGATCGTGGCTTTTGCCATTTTCACGAGCGTGTGGACCGACCGCCTGTGGTACGGATCCTTCGGCTTCGCCTCGGTCTTCAGCAAGATGCTGTTGACCAGGATCGCGCTTTTCCTGGCTTTCGGCCTGATCATGGCAACCTGCGTGGTCGCAAATGCCGCGATTGCGTACCGGCTGCGGCCCCGACTGGGAGCCCAGACACCCAGCAGCCCGCTGCTGGAGCGTTATCGCGAAATACTGGAATCCAGATTCGTCTGGGTGCTGGTTGCAGCCGGTCTAGTAGTCGGGCTTTTTGCCGGCGGTGCGGCCAGTGGTCATGTCCTGGAATACCTGGCTTGGCGAAACGCGCAACCGTTCAACATCACCTATTCGCGCTTCGGGCTCGACGTTGGCTTCTTCGTCTTTTCGTATCCGTGGTGGCGCTTCGCCTTGTCGTTCGCATTCGCGGCGTTTGTCTTCAGCACCATCGTCGCTGCCATAGTTCACTACACGATGGGCGGATTGCGATTCAGCGGCCCTCGCCGCGGAGCCAGCAGGGCTACCCAGGCGCACCTGTCGATCTTGGTCGGCCTGGCGGTGTTGGTCAAAGGTCTCAGCTACTGGTTCGACCAGTACGCGCTTGCGATCGAGCGTTCCAACCGCCTCTTTACCGGCATTTCCTACACCGCTGACAGAGCGACGGTGACCGCCAAGATGATCTTGGCGATTATCGCGGCAATTTGTGCGCTGCTGTTCTTCGCCAATGCAATACTGCGGCGCTGGATGGTACCGACCATCGGGCTGATCTTGTTGTTGCTCTCGGCCATCGTGCTCGGGTTGGTCTATCCAGGCGCGGTGCAGTACTTCAGCGTTCGACCCGATGAGCCGGACAAGGAACGCGGCTATATCAAAACGAATATCGAAGCGACGAGAGCCGCGTACGGGGTCGACAGGGTGGAGATCACCGATTACTCGGCAAAGACCACAGCTACCGCCGGTCAGCTCAAAACTGACGCCGAGGCGTTGCCCGGAATCCGTCTCATCGATCCGAACGTGGTGAGTCCGACGTTCGAGCAACTCCAGCAGGTGCGCGGCTACTACGCGTTCCCCAAGAACCTCGATGTGGACCGCTACACCATCGACGGCAGGGAGACCGACGCCGTCGTGGCGGTACGCGAAATGGATCTGAGCGGCGTGGAGGACAACTGGAACAACCGGAAGACCGTCTACACCCATGGCTACGGTCTGGTAGCGGCCTACGGAAACCGCCGCCAGCCCGGCGGAGAACCGGATTGGATTGCCAAGGACATCCCGCCGACAGGAGAGATCGCAGAGCACGAGCCGCGTATCTACTTCGGCGAGCTGCAGGGCCAGCGGCCGGATCAGTACTCCATCGTCGGCGCATCGCCTGGCACGCCGCCCATCGAGCTCGACACTCCCGGCGGCGGCGAGGGCGGCAACCCGAAGACCTACACCTATACCGGTAAGGGTGGGGTCAAGATCGGCAACATGTGGAACCGGCTGTTGTACGCCGCCAAGTTCGCCGATGTCAACATCCTGCTGTCGGATCGCGTCAACTCCGCGTCCAAGATCATCTACGACCGCACGCCGCGGCAATTGGTACAGGGCGCCGCGCCGTGGCTCAAGGTCGACGGCGATACGTACCCGGCGGTCGTAGAGGGCAGGATCGTCTGGATCGTCGATGGCTATACGACGTCTAACTCCTATCCCAACAGCGAGCGCGTGAACCTCAATGAGGTCACCTCGGACGCCCAGACCAGCGCTGGTGGCACTGTGGTGGCCCAACCGCAAGACGACATCAATTACATGCGCAACTCCGTGAAGGCTGTGGTCGATGCCTACGACGGCAGCGTGAAGCTGTATGCGTGGGACGACACTGATCCGGTGCTCAAGGCCTGGTCGCAGGCCTTCCCGAACGTGGTGCTACCGAAGTCGGCGATCTCCAAGGACCTACTGGATCACGTGCGGTACCCGCAAGACTTCTTCAAGGTGCAGCGACAGATCCTGGCTCGTTACCACATGACCAACCCCGACAACTGGTATCAGCGGTCAAGCCTGTGGGACGTACCCAACGATCCGGTCGCGGGCGCATCGGCCCAGACCAAGGAACCGCCGTTCTACCTGTCGGTGAAGTGGCCGGGGGACAACGACCCGATCTTCTCCCTGACCAGCTCATACGTGCCCTTCAAGCGCTCTAACCTCGCCGCGTACATGGCAGTGAACGCCGATGCCAGCAGCCCTGAATATGGGCGAATGCGCATCCTGCAGATGTCGGACACCTCCCAGATCGACGGACCCGGACAGTCGTTCAATGCGATGACGACCAACGAGACGGTCGCCGATCGGCTACGGCCCTTCTTGAACCAGGGCGCGGCAAGTGCCACCTTCGGCAACCTGCTCACACTGCCTGTAGGCGGCGGACTTTTGTACGTGACGCCGGTTTACACCCAGCGTCAGGGCAGCACCGGCTCCTATCCGGCGCTGCGTTTTGTGGTGGTGCGGTTCGGTCAATCGGTCGGGATTGGAGACACCCTGCAGGAGGCGCTGAATCAGGTCTTCCAGGGAAGCGCCGGCGGCAGTACGCAGGAAGGCAGCGCCAATGGCAACAAGCCCTCGAGCACGAATGGCAAGCCCGACAACCCGGCGGCTACTAAGGCACTTGGTGAAGCGCAAGCAGCCTTCGAGGCCGCGGACAAAGCGCTGACGGGTGGGGATTTGGGCACGTATCAGAAGCGAATGGACGAAGCCCAAAGCGCGGTGGAGCGGGCGATACGCGCACTCGGCGGTTGATCGGGCTCTCGCTCGGAGTCCAGCCGACCCGTTCGGGACAACCATCCGCCCTCGCCAGCCCGGGCTCCCGCCAGGCCCCGTCCAAGTCCCGAACGGGCCCGCTGCTACTCCTCGCCTTTGCAAGCTGGCTCACCGCTTGCCCTGCCGCCCGCTTTTTGGTTAGAGCCGGTTAGGGCTAGGTCTGGCTGCCAGCTGACGTCCTGACTTCGAGATCGGTGAAGCCGAGGCTGCGGATTGGATCCGCGAGCCGCTCGGCGTCTCCCACCACGACCAACGTGAGCTCGTCTGGATTGACGATCGAGCCATATGTCTCCGTCGCGGCCTCCGGGGTCACTGAACGCAGCAGCGCCAGGCTCCGGTCCACATAGTCGTCGGGGAGTCCGGCGAGAACCTGAGTAGCGGCTTGATCAGCAACACCGTCGGCGGTCGCATACCGCAGCGGAGAGACGCCGGTGAAGAAGGCGACGGCGTCATTCACCTCCTGGCTGGTGAATGGTGCCTCGTCAACCTTGATCAACTCGCGGGTGATCGCCAAGGCGTCGTCGACGACCTCGGTTCGAAACGAGCCCTGTACCGCGAACGAACCACCGGTTCGTAGCGGTCCGAAGTTCATCCGTACGCCGTAGGTGTAGCCCTTCTCCTCTCGCAGCACGGCGTTCAGGCGGGATAAGAAGGCACCGCCCATCGCGTACGAGCCGACGCTGATCGCCGACCAGCGCGGATCCAATCTGTCGATGCCAAAGCCGCCGAACCGGATATCGGCCTGCACTGCACCCGGGCGGTCGATGAGCAGCGTGCGCCGAGGGCCAGGCGCTGGATCCTCGATTATGATCCTTCGCTGATCATCGTTGCTCCACGATCCGAGACTGCGCTCGGCGACAGCGACCGGGTCGTCGACGAAGTCACCGGCCAAGATCAGCGTCGCTCCGGCGGGCCCGAAATGATCATGGTGGAAGGCGGCCACGGCTTCTGGAGTCACATGGCTGACGGTCTCGGACTCGCCGCCGTTCATGCGTGCAGCTCGCTTAGCCTCCTCGAACACCGCCGCGCGGAAGGCAATGCTGGCGGCTTGCGCGGGGTTGGCCTGCGCCTGCTCGATCTCGGCCAACCGGAGTTGCACATGGCGGTTGACGTCACGGTCGGCGAGCGACGGCTCGGTAACCGCCTCGGCAAACAGCTCCAGTGCACGATCAAGATGGGAAGCCGGGACGTCGAGGACGATCTGAGTTCCTGACAACGAAAGATCAAGTCCGAAGCCAGCCCCCTCGGTCTCCAGCAGCTCGGCGAACTCCTCGCCGTTGTGATGCTTGGTTCCTTCGTCCAGCGTTCGGGCACAGATCGTCGCGACGCCCTCAATCTCGGCCCGCTCCGCATTGAGCGGGATGTCCAAGACCAGATGTGCTGAAATCACATGCTGGCCAGGAAGATCGAAGATTATTAGTTCGATGCCGTTGCTGAGCCGCGCGCGGCGCGGCGCGGGGAATGCCCAGACAACCGCTGGGGCGATCTCGGGGCGTGGCAGGAAATCTCTCACCCTTGCTCCTGCCGGTAGATCAGGGTGGCCCGCTGGTCCGGTCGAAGCCATTCCTGCATAGCATTTCGAAGGTCGCCATCCTCGATTGCGGTGATCTCCGCAATCCGAGAGTTGATCAAGTTCGGATCGCCATGGAGCGTGGCATATTCCCCCAGCGCATCGGCACGCGAATCGACGCGGGCGAGCTCGTGTAGCCAGTGCCGCTCGAATTGGGCCTTGGCGCGCCGCAGCTCCTCCTCGGTTGGTCCATCGCGTAGCAGCTGCTCAATAACATCCGACATTTCCTGCTCGAGCTGTTCCGGACTTACTTCATCCCGAGCTCTGGCATAGCTGAAGCCGAACGAGTTGCCGCCGATCAGGCCCATAGTGGAGGCGCCGGTGGCTTCGGCATGCTCACTGCCGCGTACCAGTTGCCTGTGCAGCCGGGACGTCTGGCCGTGTCCGAGAATGCTGAACGCGAGGTCCAGCGCGTCGAAGGCTCGACTGCCACGCGCGGGAAGCCGCCACGAGAAGTACACCGCGTCGGCAGGCACCTTGTCCGCGGTTTCGGTACGCGGCATGCCCGATAGGGGCAGCAGCGGCCCGCCGTCGAGCTTGGCTGGCTTGGCGCCCGCTGCCAGGTGCCCGAAGTAGATCTCCGCCCGCTCGAAAGCGTCCTCCGGTTCCACGTCGCCGACGATCGACAACACGGCATTGTTCGGCAGGTAGTGACGTCGAAAGAAGCTGTGTACATCCTCCAGCATTGCGGCATCCAGATCTTCCATGGAGCCGATCGTGGTGTGTCCGTACGGATGCTCGGGCGGGAACGTCAAGGTATTGAGAAGCTCCATGACATCCCCGTACGGCACATTGTCGTAGCGCTGCCGCTTCTCTTCTTTGACCACCTCTCGCTGATTGTCGAGATTTTCCTGATTCAGCGCATCCAGGAGCGTGGCCATCCGGTCGGCCTCCAGCCAGAGCGCCAGGTCAAGCACACCGGTCGGCAACGTCTCGAAATAGTTTGTGCGGTCGAACCATGTGGTGGCATTCACAACGGCACCGGCCGCCTGGAGCAGCGCAATGTGTTGTCCAGAAGCGACATGCGCCGAGCCCTGAAACATCACGTGCTCGAAGAGGTGGGCGAATCCGGTTCGGCCCTGCTCCTCGTCTCGGGAACCGACGTCGTACCAGATATTGACCGCAACCGACGGTGCAATGTGGTCCGGACTGGAAATGACACGTAGGCCGTTTTCCAAAGTCTGCTCGACAATCGGGTAACTAAGACTGGTCAGCGCGCCCGAAGTCATGCCCCACATCACAGCACATAGGCTAAGTGATCACTCCGGCGACTCTTGCAGGCTCGGCGTACGCCTCGGCCAGACTGGTGATTGTCTGGTGGGCGTTGAGCCCACTGGGGTTGGGCACCACCCATACCCGTGCGCCCATGAGCAACTCGGTTTGCTCGCCCTCTTTGGCTTTCGGGATGGCGAAGGCGACCCGGTATGCCGTGACGCCGGCGATCGCGACAACCTCGGGTTGATGGACCGCGACGAATTTTTCGAGCCGAATGCGGCCCGCCCGCAATTCCGCTGGAGCCAGTTCACCGGCCCGTGCCGTAGCGCGATTGACCAGGTTGGTGATACCGATGCCGCGCTGGACGAAGTACGCCCGGTCGTCGACCGTCATCGGTCGGCCTCGGTCAAGATCACGATTGACGATGCCGGCCAGACGCAGTGCGGGATAGAACCGATTGCCGGGGTGGGCGAAATGAGTCTGTGTTGCGGCGGTCCACAGGCCTGGATTGATACCGACGAAGAGCAATTTCAGTCCTGGACCGACAAGGTCGGGAACCGATGCGTTTCGGAACGCTTGCAACTCGGCTTGCGTGAAGCCCACAAAGACCAACAGTAAGGGGCGATCCTCATGACCATCCCTCGCTAGCCTTAGCCCGTGATTGATAGCGCGGGTTTGGGACCGCCCGCTTCCCGAGAGACCAGACCACGTCGCACTCGCAGAGTCGTTGTCACGTTGCTCCGCGCACTGGGATCAACTGTCGCGCTGGTTGCGCTCTACTACCTGTTGCCCCTTGATCAAGATTCCATCGCCCTTGCTATCACGATGCTCAGCGTCGGGTTGCTGGGGCTTGGTGTGCTGGTCGTCTTCCAGGTCCGTGCGATTATCAAGGCGACCTATCCGGCGCTGCGGGCGGTTGGCGCCCTTGCGACGAGCGTTCCGCTATTTCTGCTCCTGTTTGCCGGCACCTACTACGTCATGGAGGGCATTTCGGCGGGCAGTTTCACTCAGCCTCTGACCCGTACTGATGCCTTGTACTTCACTGTCACCGTATTTGCGACAGTCGGGTTCGGCGACATTACGGCAAAGAGTGAGGCTGCTCGAGCTCTGGTCACCGGGCAGATGGTTGCCGGCATCATCATCGTTGGACTAGGCGCCAGGATCATTGTCGACGCAATCCAGCATGGACGCAGCCAGCAACCGGTAGAAGGCGGTGAGTCGGAGCAATAGCTGCGCCGCTACTCCTCAATGCGTGGCGCCGGCTTGAGCTCGCCCGGTCTAGTTGGCTGCTTGGTGTCCTCGGCGTGATAGCTGGTGAGCAGCTTGAGCTCTTGATCCCTCTTGGGGAACAGGAAGAAAACGATCACAGCGCCGACAGCGATTGCAATGATCCCGGCCGTGTATGCCCAATCCGCGCCGGCCAAGAATGACGATTTCGCGCCCTCGATGATGGGCTGCGAATACTTCGGGTAGCGCTCAGCAATTTCCTCCGCGCTTGCGAACGACTTGGTGAGCTGACCCTGGACGCTCGTGGTGATCTGATCAGCGTTGGGCGATGCCGCAATCTTTGCCGAGACCGCCGAGGCGTACCCAGCGGTCAGCAGCGCGCCAAAGATGGACTGCATGATTGCGCCACCGAGGTCGCGCTGCAGATCGGCGGTGCCGGACGCCATCCCAGCTCGCTGCACGGGAACCGATCCGGTAAGCGAATGCGATGCCGGCGTGCCGGCAAAGCCGACACCAACCCCGATGAACGCGTAGGCCAGTCCTATCTGCCAATATGGACTGCCCTCCGACCAGAGCAGGAGCATCCAGACGAAGGCCAAAAAAAGGAACACATATCCGGTTAAGAGCGTGAACCTGGCGCCTCGCGTCTCCACCAGCTTGGCCGAGCGAGGCGCGACCAAGATCATCAGGACGACCGCGGGCAAGAACGCTGCCCCGGCCTCCAGCGTCGTGTACCCGTTGACGTTCTGAAGATATTGCTGGCTGACGAACGCCGAGCCCATCAAGGAGCCGAAGACGATGATGCCGGCACAGGCTGCGACCCAGAAGATACGGCGGCCTGCGACATGGAGGTCGTACAACGGATGCTTCGCCCGGCGCTGTCGGATGACGAACCCGATTGCTGTGGCAATTGCGATCGCGGCAAGGCCGAGCGCCAGGGTTCCCTTGTTCGGCACTGGTGCGAAGTTGATCGCAAGAATCAGGGTGCCCACGAGAACGATCGACAGTACGCCGCCGAAGTTGTCCACCGGGTCGGTTGTCTCGTTCACATGGCTCGGCACGAAACGGACCGCCATCAGCAACGCGATGCCCGCAAGCGGGAGGGTGATCAGGAACACCGATCCCCACCAGAACTTCTCGAGCAGCGCGCCGGCGACCAGAGGTCCGAGTGCGGCAATCCCGCCGCCAATGGCCGACCAAAGCGCGATCGCCTTGGTTCGTCCTGGCCCTGACCACAGTGCCGTGATCAAGGCGAGCGTTGTGGGATAGGCCATGCCGGCGGAGAGGCCGCCCAGTACGCGGGCGGCAAACAGCACGCCGTCGGACGGGGCGTACGCGGCCAGCAAACATGCCGGAAGGGAGAGCGCCATGCCCAGGACGAGCATCAGCTTCCGCCCGTAGCGGTCACCCAGTGCGCCGAGATAGAGGACCGATGCCGCCAAACCGAGCGAGTAGCCAACCGCGATGAGGTTCAGAGTCGTCTGAGAAGAGTCGAACGCCTTGCCGATCGAGGGGAGGGCGACATTGGCGACGGAGAGGTTCAGGTTGGCGACTGCAGCAACCGCGATGAGCGAGATCAGCACCAAACCGGCCCGCGCAGGCTGTTCATGAGAGGCAGGTGCCTCTGCGCTCTGGCTTGACGCGTCGTTAGCTGGTTGGCTCACGACTCAGCTCTATCGGAAAGCACAGATCTAAGCATTACCCACCAGGGATGAGAGCGCCTCACGCCACGCCTTCCGACCCGAGGCGGCCGCCGACACCAGTCGTCAGCCACGAAGATTCGGCCTGCCGACGCCCCACCTTCTACGTCGACGCCCCACCTTCCACCTCAACGCACCACCTATATGTGGAGCGTCGAGGTAGAAGGTGGGGCGTCACCGGCCGCCGATCCCTGCACTGATCGACCAAACATCCCAAAATGGCCTCTCGGCCGTGATGATCCTCATCTCTCACTTGCCGAACGTCCGCTGCCTCAGGTCGTGTAGGCGCCAAGGAGATCGCGGGCCGACACGATGCCGACGAGCCCGTTCTCGTCCTCGACGAGTAGATGTCGCACATAGTGGTCCAACATCAGCTGCGTGGCCGACTGGATACTCGTATCTGGCGTGCACCTCACGACACGATGACTGCCCAGCTCACCAGCCGTGGTGGAGTCGAGGTCTTTGCCCGATGCGACGGCTCGTACGACGTCGCGTTCGGAGATGATGGCGGCTGCCCGCCCGTCATCGGTGACCACAAGAGCGCCGACACTCTCCGCAACCAAGCGCTGCGCCACCTGATTCAAGGTCGCTTCCGGCGAATACAGATCAGGTCGTCTGAAACGAACAGCCGCACCGAATCAGACGGTTCGGGATACCTTGCCTGGTCAGCCACATAATCCATCATCTGCCCGGGCAGTTGTTGCGGCTAGGGCCCAAGGTCCTGCCGAAGCCATCGTCAGGCGCCGGCGACCGACACTTCATTGGGCACGTGGTTCTGCAGAGCGCCTGCGGGGCCGAGGCCGGCAAGCTACGCTGCCGCCTGGGCAACAAGAAAAGTCGATCGACAGGTCGCGTAGCGACCCAACTCAGCCCGGACACCAACCCGCAGAGAAGGATGCTCGATGTCAACCGACGCCTCGCAAGACACCGTGCCGCCCGAGAGCAGTGCCAACTATGTCGGCGAGGGGGGCGGGTCATTGAGTCGGCGCCGATTCCTCACTTATGTCGTCGCCGCTCCCGTACTCACCGTCGCCGCCAGCAGCGTCGGCGACCTGATTGCCCACAGCAAGGCGTACGCGGTCGTGCCGAGTCCACCGCAACCAGAGAACATTCTCGACCTCGGGGACGTCATGGTGACGGCAACAAAGCAAGCCCAGGACCTCTTCGTGCTCCAGGTGACTACCGACAACCGGGTCGTCTTCCGGGTGCCGCGCGCGGAGGTCGGTCAGGGCATTACGACGGCGCTCGCCATGGTGGTTGCTGACGAGATCGACGCACGCCTGGTTGATGTCGACGCTCCTTTGGAAGACGCGCGCCAGGATCTCGGTACCGCCCAATCCACCGGCGGGTCGTCCTCGGTTCGCTCGTTGTGGGATCCGGTGCGCGCGATCGCGGCGGAGGCCCGTGCCCGACTCGTCACGGCGGCAGCGGAGCAATGGGACTTGCCGGCAAGCTCCTTGACCACCCGGGATACCGCAGTGTGGGCCCCTGACGGACGCTCGGCAACGTACGGATCGCTCACCGAGGCGGCCGCCAAGGTTGACCAACCAGCGGTCTCCACAGATCCGAAGCCCTCCTCGGAGTACCGCATCATCGGCACCTCGACCCCACGGATCGACGCCCGCAGCATCGTCACGGGGACGGCGAAATACGCACTTGACGTTGACATGCCAGACGCCTTGCCGACCGTCGTCGTGAGGCCGCCCACGATCAAGGGCAAGGTCAAGACGTATGACGCCTCGGCGGCGCTGAAGATGCCAGGCGTCGTAGCTGTCACCGAGTTGCCGACCGGGGTAGCGGTGAGCGCGAAGACATTCGACCAGGCACTCAAGGCAAAGTCAGGGGTCAATGTGATCTGGGACGCTGGCACTGTCGACGGCGTCTCAGATGCGGATATCCAGTCGCGGCTTACGGCAGCGATTCCTCCCTTGGCACCAGCGCCTCCATTGACCCAGCGGGTCGATGCGACCTTTGACTTCGCGTTCGTCAACCACGCGCCGATGGAGGTGGGCAGCGCCGTGGCCGATGTCCAATCCGAGTCCGCAGAGATCTGGGTGGCCAGCAAATCGCCAACCGGTGCTCAGTCGGCAGTCGCCGAGGCGGTCGGGTTGAGCACAGACCAAGTGACCTTGCACGTTGTCCGGGGCGGCGGCTCGTTCGGCCGGCGGATCTACTACGAGCCGGCAGTGGAGGCAGCGCTGGTGTCGCAGGCGATCAAGAAGCCGGTGAAGCTGATGTGGACACGCAACGATGACATGCGCCACGGCCGGGTGCGGCCACGCAGTCACCATCAGTTGCGCGCCGTGTACACCGCCGGCGAGGTCGTGACCTACGAGCACCGGGCGTCATGCGTTGAGCTCGACCTCGGCAGCGGCACCGGGCAGGCGCTCATCGATGCCGGCTACGTCAGCCCGACGATCGGTTCGGCCTTCTTCAATCTCAGCCAGTCCTGCCCATACAACTTCGGAGTCGTGACCGAGAGCCTCAATGAGGTCTCCTACGACATGCCGACGGCGGCCTGGCGGTCGGTCTACTCTGCCCAAGCTCGTACGGCAGAGGAGATCCTTGTTGACGAGATTGCGAAGGCGCTCGGACTTGACGCCGTCGCCATGCGCAAAAGGTTCCTCAAAACAGCCGAGGCTCGCGCAGTGCTCGACAAGGTCGCGAGTGAAGGCAATTGGGGCCGGACGATGTCATCCGGAACCGCTCAGGGTGTGGGCCTCCATGGCGAATATCGCTCGATCGCGGCTTGCCTGGTCGAGATCGACTGTAGGGGCGAGAAGCCGCGAGTCACCAAAGCCGTCATGGCCCTCGACGTTGGGCGTCAGGTCAACCCGAGCGGTCTGCGAGCCCAAGCGATCGGCAGCCTGATCGACGGGATCAGCACCGTGCTGCTGGCCGGCAACCATCTGGATGACGGCGCATTCACCGAAGGCAGCTATAGCGACTTCAAGTACGCCCGCCAGGCGGATGCACCGCTGGAGTGTGATGTGCATCTGGTCGGCGACAGCGGAAAGCCCGGTGGATGCGGCGAGCTGTGCGTCCCAGCCGCAGCCGGCGCGGTAGCGAACGCGTACGCCCGTGCGACCGGCAACAAGCCTCGCAAGTTCCCGATCAACTTCTAAAGGAGCACCCGGTGCCCAACTATGCATTCACCTTGAACGGCGAAAGGGTCACGGTCGATGCGCCGGCTGACATGCCCCTGCTCTGGGTGCTGCGCGACCTGCTCGGGGTAACCGGGCCGAAGTACGGATGCGGGGTAGGCGTCTGCCGCGCCTGCACCTGCCACGTAAACGGCCAAGCGGTCCAGGTATGCACCCTGACAGCGGCTGACGTGGTGGGAAAGAAGGTCACCACGATCGAAGGTCTAGCTCCCGATGGTGGGCTGCACCCGGTACAGCAGGCCTGGATCGAGGAGGATGTGGCGCAGTGCGGGTTCTGCCAGCCAGGCCAGATCATGCAGGCCGCTGCGCTGCTCAAGTCCAAAAGGAACCCGTCCGACGCCGATATCGACCAGATTGTGAATGTGTGCCGATGTGGCACGTATTGCCGAATCCGCAAGGCGATCAAGCGCGCCGCCTCGACGATGTGAAGTCATACGCCGATCGCTCGCCAGCCGGCTTGCTGCTCGCCGCAGGGGCGGGACGTCGCATGGGCACCCCGAAGGCCCTTGTCGATGACTGGCTCGTCCGGGGAATCGACATCCTGGCCGTAGCCGGATGTAGCCCGGTCATCGTGGTTCTCGGGGCGGCACATCAGCAGGCACGGGCGCTCCTTGAGAGCCGGCACGTCACCGTCGTTGTCGCCACGGGCTGGAGCGAGGGGCTCAGTGCATCCCTGCGCGCCGGGATTCTGGCGCTCCCCGCTAGCGCCCCCGCCGCCGTGGTGACACTAGTCGACCTGCCCGACGTCACAACAAGCGTCGTGCGGCGCCTGCTTGACAAAGGCGCAGGGCCGGCCACCCTGAGTCGGGCGACGTACGACAGCCGGCCCGGCCACCCGGTCGTCCTGGGCCGAACCCACTGGCCGGGGATTCTCGCGGCTGCGCACGGTGATCTTGGCGCCCGGGCGTACTTCGACCAGCACGCGCCGGCGCTGGTCGAATGCGCAGATCTCGCGTCGGGCCAAGACGTCGACTGGCCAGCGGAAGCGATCTCAGGCGAGGTACAGCGTGCGTGAGGTAATGCGTGAACTGGCTTGCTGGTGGCAAGCCGGAGCAACGGTCGGAATGGGCACGGTCGTCGGGATCGCCGGCTCGTCGCCACGCGAGCCTGGGGCCTCGATGGTCGTCGGCCCCAATGGGGAGGTAGTCGGCTCGGTCTCCGGTGGCTGTGTCGAGGCGGCGGTGTACGAGCTCAGTAAAGAAGCGGCAGCCAGCGGCATGCCGGCACTTGCGCGGTATGGGATATCGGCCGGCGACCCGTACGCGCCGGGACTGACCTGCGGTGGGACCTTAGAGGTCTTCGCCTCTCAGGTAAGCGCTAAGACGTTCCCTGGTCTCGATGCCGTCGCGCGCGATGTGCACGCCGACCAGGCCGTGGCCGTTGCAACCATCATCGAGCACCCAAATAATGCCCTTGTCGGGCGGCGCCTCATTATCCGTCCGCTGCAGTCAGGCACTTCCGGCTTGCCCGACGCTGATCTGGGACGCGCCGGTTCGAATGGATCTCGGTCGCGAAGAATCGTCGACTCTGTGACGGCCGATACACGAGGGCTCCTCGCCGGCGGTCGCAGCCAGTGTCTGAGCTACGGGCCGATGGGGGAGCGGCGCGGCGAGGGCATGCGGGTCTTCGTGCAGTCCTTCGCTCCGGCGCCGCGCATGCTGGTGTTCGGCGCCATCGACTACGCCGCTGCTGTGGCGCGGATCGGCAGCTTTCTGGGATATCGGGTGACCGTCTGCGACGCTCGGCCGCTGTTCGCCACAACCGACCGGTTTCCGAGCGCGGCTGAGGTGATCGTGGACTGGCCACACCGATATCTGCAACGCCAGGTGGATGCCGGCACTCTCGACTCGAGGACCGTCGTTTGCGTCCTTACGCACGACCCGAAGTTCGACGTACCGGTGCTGTCCTTGGCCTTACGCCTCCAGCAGTTGGCATACGTCGGCGCGATGGGCTCGCGGCGTACTCACTGCGAGCGTTTGGAGCGCCTACGTGCTGTTGGTTTGACAGATCTCGAGTTGTCCCGGTTGTCGAGTCCGGTTGGGCTCGACCTCGGAGGCCGGACGCCGGAGGAAACCGCCGTGAGTATCGCAGCCGAGATCATCGCGACCCGATCAGGCGGCACTGGTGCACGACTGCGGGATCTCGACCATGCAATCCATCCCTAGAAGATCAGCTTGTCGATCTCCCGGTGAGTATCGAGGCTGTTGGCCTGCAGAGCCGACTCCGACAGCATGTAGACGGTGTCGCCAATGACCAGGGATCGAGTGACCGGGCCGTACGCGGTGCCAAGGCGGCCGACCTCGGAAAGCCCATTGGTGTTGGCCCGCAGCAACACAAGACCGCTGAACGCTCCCTTGCGTCGGTAATTACCGTGCAAGTTCGTGGGAGCGATGATCAGATTGCGCGGCTCCCAATACAGGAAGGCCTTCGGGTCGAACTCGGCTGCCGCCGCACCGCCGCCGTAGGTTTGGGTATCGATACGACGCGGAGAGGCCGGGTCGCTGATGTCGAACAATGAGAACTGCACGCCGGTCTGACCACCACGGCTCGGCAAAGATGGGTTGACGCCGTTGCCCGAGTCCAACCCACTCTGCCCAACACCGAGGAGCAGGTGCTCACCAATCGGATGCAGGTAGCCGGAGTATCCCGGGATCTTCAGTTCGCCGACGACCTTAGGGGTAGCAGGATTGCGAAGGTCGAGAACGTAGAGGGGATCGGTGGAACGAAACGTCACAACGTAGCCGCGGTCCTCGATGAATCGCACCGCTCGGATCGATTCATTGTCCTGCCAGCCGAGCCCGCCGACCTGTCCAAGTTGGCGAAGCGCACCGTCCTGCTCCTGCAACGTGGTGACCAGACCCTCGGTCGTCTGGCGAGAGTTGGCCCAGCCGCGGCGCTCCGAAACCGTGCTCGCGACACGCAAGACACCGTCGTACTCCGACATCGCGTATTGATTCAGTAAGGTCCCCGGAACCTCGCCCGATCCTTGGTAGGTGCTTGCGCCGGACGGCGTGGTGACGAACTTGTGCAAGCTCGTCTTTGCGGCTGAACCGTCGGGGCTCCAGTCCGTCGTTGAGACATACGTCGATGTATCGGTCGCATAGATCTGCTGTCCGCCGGCAATTACGCCGACAGCGGACCGGGACTGCAGCGCCGACCCCATATCGAATGAGGACACCGCCACCGTGTCGAGCCCGGAGAATGTTTCTGGACGGGCCAGATTTCCGCATTCCACAAGTGGTCCCTGGCTTACTTTCGCGCCCGTACCGTCGTGCAACGTGTATGTCGGGACCCAGTCGTCGACATTCGTGTTTCCGATGGCAGCCCGCAGTTCATCCTGGGATTTTTGTGAGACCTGGCCGTCGGGTGTGTAGACCGGTGATGGAGCATCAACATCGGGCGAGAAAGCTGTCACGACGCGCACCTGTGTGTCCACCAGTCGTGCATCGAGTACGTCGCCATCAATGGCCAATGTGGCGATCAGTTTTGGATCGCTGAGGCTCGAGATGTCATAGATCGTCAAAGTTGCCCGCTGGCCCGCCCAGCGAAAACCAGGCTCGGAATTCTGAGGCACCTGACCGCTGAAGACCAGCACCCGATCGCCGGAGAGAAAAACGTTGCGGACATTCGTGTCTGGAAGAATCTTCCGTCGTGTCATCTTGTTGCCGTCAAGCCCGATCAAGTGCACTCGGGCCTGCGCTACCGCAAGAATGCGATTTCCATCCGTCTTCAAAATGTCGGGCTCATCAACCCCAGCCTCTTGCACGTTCGTCGTCGAGTGCGGCGGCGTACTTCCCGACTCAACGCCGGTAGCTAAGTCCTCAGTCGCACGGCCGGGCATGGGCTCGGCCCTTCCCGCGCTGGCGTCAGTGTTTGTGCTCGTCACCTGACGGGCACGTTCGATCAGATACTCGGGAGCCTGGTCCTTGAAGTACTGCAGAAGGCTGTCGCAGGTGTCGAACGGCTTCAAGGTTTTGGCATACGCGTACGCACCGCCTGGCCCGCCGGATGCTGACTTGTTGCCGCCGCCGCCGAGAGGGAATGCGACAAGCACACCGGCGATGAGCACAATGGCAGCTGCGATGGCCGGAATGGTCATCCTGGCGGGCGATCGCTGCGCGCGCCGAATTCCCTTTTCCGGATTGAAGGTGTTATCGGCGATCTGCTTCCGAACCGCATCGGCTGCTTTTCGTGCTCGTGAATCGAAGTCGCTCATTCTGCGTCCTCTACCTGCAATTGCCGCGCCACCGCGTTGCGCGCTCGGCTCAAATGGGTTTTGACGCTGCCTTCGCTGCAATCGAGCACCTCGGCGATCTCCTTGACGCTGTAGTCCTCCATGTAATAGAGAGCAACCACTTGCGCTTGCCGGAGTGGCAATCGGCGGACCGCCTGCCAGAACGTCTCATCGCCCTCATCAAGTTCGATGTAGGCCTGTGTCCGGCCGGCAAGACGCAATACGGCCTTCGCCTCGCGGACCCTGCGCCGCAGCACCGACGCCGCTCGATTACAGGTGACCCGCCGAATCCATGCGCTCGGTGAGTCGTAGGCAACGATGGACTGCCAGCGCCGGAATGCTGCGGTGAACGCCTCTTGTGTCGTGTCCTCGGCTACCCATTGATTGCCGGTCAAGACGAACGCCAGACCAAGCACATGTCGGTGCTCTCTGCGGTAGAAATCGTCGAACGTCAACGACTCGCCGGGGGGCTCGGCTGAAGGTTCGACCGCAGGCTCGGCCGGAGCTGCCGCCGCTGCTTGGCTTTCCATCAACGAGTTACTCGCCGCAGGGACCTCTTCGGTTGACATGACGAGCTGATTTTCGCGCTTAATTGCTCAGCTTGCTGCGCTCGCTCTATCGAATGGCGATGTTCGCCGGGAAGCCCTCCTCCGCGATCAGGTGCTCTGAGCCTCGCCTGCATCCCGACGAACGCGGGCGTCTTCACCTCACTCCGCATCAATTACTCGAACGTCGCATCAGCTGCAGCTGGTGCGCAGTCCGCGTATCTGATGCGGAGTCGCAGTAAGTGATGCGGAGTTGGACAGGCGCTCAGTACCGGTACGTATGTCGACCAAATCCATGACGCCGGTGACCAGCGATCAGAAAGGCAACGCCAACGGCCACGACGATCAGACCGATCGTCCAAAAAACGATGCTGACTGTCGGAAAATAGTCCGAGAGCAGCAAGGTGATGGCATAGGCAAGCACGGTGTTCCTCCACTGCACTCCTCTATACCCGCCTGTGACCTGCTTCACACTATCGATTCGATCCGCAACCAGTCGGGTGAGCGCCGCGGCGCAATTTCCGACCGGTGTCGGCTTTTGGACGTCGGAAGCGGCTGCGGCATACCAAAACTCCGCATTGGTCGGAAATTTTCCGGCTGGCTGGGTTACCGCTGATAGACGACGAAGGATCTCCGGTGAGCGAGGGTGTCGTATAGCGAGCGTGCCGGGGCGTTGTACTCCTGAGTGAGCCAGTAGACACTGGCGGCACCAGACTCGTCGGCGAACGCGTAGACCGCTTCGATAAGCCGGCGGGCGATAGCTTGGCCGCGCCATGGCTTGGCGACGTAGAGATCCTCGAGGTAGCAGGTCGGGCGCGTAGCCCATGTCGTGGGATGAATGATCACGTGCGCAAAGCCCGCCAGTGCGCCGTCCTGCTCGGCGACGATTCCATGCACCGCCGAGGCCGGATCGCAGAGCGTCGCCCAGGTGTGCTCGGTGACCTTAGGCTCGAGCGAGGCGCGGTAGAACTCCAGGTAGCCGCGCCACAGCGGCTCCCAAGCTTTCCGGTCATGTGTCTGTATCGATCTGATGATCATTTCGGCGATGATGAAGCACCTGCCTTGGATGGAAATGTGGTGGCGTTCGGATTCTCGCATTGGGGGTGGCTCGGGAGGCGCTCGGAGAAGCCGACCGCGCGTCGGTGGCGAAACACCTTCCAGATCGGCAAGGATCTGTGTTATGAGGACCTGGCGCGACCCCGAGGTGATCAGACGGCTGCTGTCTGCGCCCCGGACGTGGGCTGTGGTCGGCTTGTCCAGCAACACCAAGCGCACCGCGTACAGCATCGGCCAGTATCTCCGCGACGAGCTCGGCATGAGTATCGTCCCGGTGAATCTTCGTGGTGAGGATGCTCTGGGCGAGCGGGGATATCACCGACTGGCTGATATTCCAGGGTCGGTGCAGGTGGTGGACTGCTTTGTCAACAGCCATCGAGTCGGCGCGGTCGTCGATGAGGCGATCGCTGAGAAGGACCGGTTGGGCATTGAGGCGGTGTGGCTCCAGCTCGGCGTGATCGACGAAGCCGCGGCTGAACGCGCCCAGGCAGCTGGGCTGGATGTGGTCATGAACACGTGCCCCGCCATGGAAGCGCCCGTCCTCCCAGAGAGCTGATAGCTCATCCTGGTCGGCGGCCTCCCAAGAAGAGGTCCTCAGCCTCTGAGGACGTGCCAGGTGATCAATGCTCCGCCCACGAAGCAGGCGGCGATCGAAATCCGCTGGGTGGCGGTTTGGATCCTGTGTCGCATCTCCGGTTTGATCCCCGAGTGTTCTGGCGCGACGGCTCTGAGCCCGACCGGAAGCCAGACAGGAGTTGCCACCACGACTATCACCGAGACCAGCAGCAGAATCCGTGCCCACCACGGCACTGCCACGGTACCGATGCGCTGTGTGACGCTTAGATAAAGCGGCAAACTCGTGAAGTTGGTGAGCATTCCGAGCAACCCGGCGGCTAACAGCGCGCGGAGGCTTGTGGGCAGGGCCTCGTCTTTGTTGTCACGCGATGCGTCCGTAGTAGTCCGATCCCGACGGCTCCGCACGACTTGCCAGGCACCGTAGATGATCAACACGAGCGCAAGTGTCAGATCGACGGTACGGGATGCAAGACCCGTAGAGACTAACTGCGACGTGGCGGCACCCATGATGCCCATTGTCGGGACGCCCAGAGCGACGAGGCAGAGGACGGCCCCGCCCCCAAAGCAGAGGCCCGCAGAGATGCCCGCAGCCTCGACCACCCGGGAGGCATTCAGGAATAGCACGGGGCTCACGGCCGCAATAAGCACGAGCGGAACACTGTGTGCCAGGAACGCCGCGAGGGTCACGGGGGAATCGTAGGGGCGAATTCGCGATAGCCATGACAACCACCCAGGGTCCCGAGTGAACGACCCCCGCACAAACCGATGAGTTTCTGGTCCGAATATCGTCATTTCCTAGTCGTGTCTTCACAAAAGAGAGGAGTCGCTGTGTCGTCAACGCCGCAGCAGTTTCAGCACATTTCGATCTCCGGTCTCCGCTCCCAGCTCAATGGCGAGGTGATCGGCCCGGACGATGCCGCGTACGACGAGGCGCGCCAGGTCTTCTTTAAGGGCGTTGACCGCCGGCCTGCCGCGGTGGTTCAGGTCGCCGGGCCGGATGACGTTGCGCGTGTTGTCACGCTCGCGCGTAAGAGCGGGCTTGAGCTGGCCGTCCGCAGCGGCGGCCACAGCCGCGCGGGTTACGGGACCAGCGAGGGCGGGATCGTGATCGATCTCTCTGGTATGCGGGCCCTCGACATCGACGCCGACGGCAAGTCCGCCTGGGTTCAGACCGGGATCACGGCGGGGGAGTACACCACCGCGGTCGGTGAGCGCGGCCGTGCCACCGGCCTCGGCGACACCGGCTCGGTGGGGATCGGCGGGATCACGCTCGCGGGCGGAATCGGCTTCCTGGTCCGGAAGTACGGGCTGACGATCGATGACCTGCTGGCCGCCGAGGTGGTCACCGCGGATGGCGAGATTGTGCAGACAAGCGAGGACAGCGAGCCCGACCTCTTTTGGGCAATCCGCGGTGGAGAGGGCAACTTCGGCGTCGTCACCCGACTCCAGCTGCGGTTGCACGAGATCTCGGAGATTTTTGGCGGGATGCTGATCCTGCCGGCCACCCCGGAGGTGATCACCGGCTTTATCGAGGCGGCCGACGCTGCCCCGGAGGAGCTCTCGACGATCGCCAACGTGATGGTGGCGCCGCCGATGCCGTTCATTCCCGAGGCTGCGCACGGCAAGCCGGTACTGATGGGGCAACTAGTCGACGTCGGTCCAATCGATCAAGCCGAGGCCATGCTGGCGCCGTTCCGGGCGCTCGGCGAGCCGTATGTCGACATGGTGCGGCGCATCCGCTACCCGGAGATCTACGAAGGTGAGGGGCCGCCCCCACGCTATGCCGCCGGGGCCAACTTCTTCGCCGACGAACTCAAGCCGAAGGACGCGGAGACAGTCCTTGAGCAGCTACCACAGTCCACGGCGATGATGAAGGCCGTGCAGCTGCGGGTGCTCGGTGGAGCGCTGGCGCAGATCTCCAACGACGCAACTGCCTTCGCCCACCGCGACCGCGGCTTGTTCGTGAATATCGCGGCGATGTACATGGATCAAGGCGAGCAGGAGACCCACGACGCATGGGTCGATGGCCTAGCCGATTCACTGGGCAAGGAAGAAGCGGGCGGCTACGTCGGGTTCCTCGGCGAGGAGGACGAGGCGACGGTCCGGGTGGCGTACCCGGGCCCGACGTGGGACCGGCTCCGCGAGCTGAAGCGACGCTACGACCCGGACAACCTCTTCCGCCTCAACCACAACATCCCGCCAGCGGACGGTTGAGCCGCGCAGAGTCTTGTCATTGTTCGGCGTCATGCTGGCTGCCTGCTTCCAACATCTGCTTGAGCTTGCCGAGGGGCCGCGACCGCCGCCTTGACTCTGGAGGTGGCCAGTGGAGCGAGAAGCCGCAATGCACCTAGCCATAGTTGCCTCCATTATCAGGTCGCGACTATTTGGCGGTGCGCCACCAATACGCTGAGTAGGTGGTGATCCAGACTCCGGATCAACGCGTCCGCGTATTCGTGAGCTCGACCATGCAAGAGATGGCGCCAGAACGGCGCGCCGTACGGCAGGCGATCGAGAGCCTTCGCCTTACGCCCGTCATGTTCGAGCTGGGAGCGCGGCCGCATCCGCCGCGCGCACTCTACCGCGCGTACCTGGAGCAAAGCGATGTCTTCGTTGGACTGTACTGGGAGAGCTACGGGTGGGTGCCGCCGGGCGAGGAGCTGTCCGGCTTGGAGGACGAGTACCGCTTGTCCGGCGATCGGCCGAAGCTCATCTATATCAAGACGCCCGCCCCCGGGCGTCAGCCTCGGCTGGGCGAGCTGATCGCGCGGATTCAGCGCGACGACAGCGTCTCGTATCGGCCGTTCGGCAGTGCCGACGAGCTCGCGACGCTTGTGGGCGACGATCTAGCAGTGCTGCTCACCGAGCGCTTCGCTGCTTCGGCGGCCCCGCCCGCGGAGCCGCCACGATCGTTGCGCGTCGCCCCGCTTCCACGACCGGTGACCCGGCTTATCGGCCGAGAACCAGACCTCGCCCGGGTGCTGGACTTGCTCCTGGACCCGGATGTCCGGATGGTGACGATCGTCGGACCCGGCGGGATCGGGAAGTCACGGCTGGCGTTGGCCGTGTCCGATGGAGCGAGGGAGCGGTGTCCCGACGGCATTGTCTACATCGATCTGGCACCGCTTACCGAGCCCTCGCTCGTGCTTTCCACTATGGCAAAGTCGCTCGGCGTCGAGGAGCAGACCGGGACGACGGTCGCCGCGCAGCTCCGCGACCGGCTGTCGGAGGCGCGGATGTTGATCGTGCTCGACAATATGGAGCAGCTCACTGAAGCAGCGGGCGAGCTATCCGACCTGCTCACGGCCACCAACGCCCTCCTCTTGCTGGTGACCAGCCGCCGGCTACTCGAGGTCCGCGGTGAGCGCATATACACGCTGGAACCGCTGGCCGTACCCACCAACGGAGCCGTAACGGCGGCGGTCGATCTGTTCGTGGAACGGGCTCGGAGCATTCATCCCGGATACCAGCCAAACGACGTCGACCTTGCGACGTTCGGCGAACTCTCGCGACGGCTGGACGGATTGCCGCTGGCCATTGAGTTGGCCGCGGCCTGGCTGCGCGTCCTGTCGCCGCGCGCCCTCCTGCAACGGATGGGATATCAGCGCCTCGAATTCTTGCGGGAGGGGGCGCGGGATCTCCCCGCGCGGCAGCGCACGCTTCGGGACACTATCGCTTGGAGCCATTCCTTGCTGTCGGCCGACGCCAGGCTGCTGTTCGCTCGATTGGCGGTCTTCGTCGGCAGGGCCGACCTCGAGGCGATCGAGCAAGTGGCCAATCCCGAAGGCAGCCTCGAGGTGCTGGATGTCATCGCCGACCTGGTGGACCAAAGCATCGTGCAAGCCTTGGGCGAGGCGGCCGAGCCACGATTCGGGATGCTTGAGACGATCCGCGAGTTCGCCGTCGAAAAGCTAGAAGAGACCGGTACGGCGGACGACTTCCGCGCCCGGCACCAGACGTACTACCTGCAGCTGGCCGAGCGCGGCAGTGCGGGGCTAGGCACGTCGGCGCAGGTCGAGTGGCTGAACCGGCTCAGTCGCGAGAACGACAATTTCCGGGCGGTACTGCGCCGTGCCTTGCGGCGGCAAGACGCGACCAGTGCACTGCGGATGGGCCGCGCCCTCGCCAGCTACTGGTACATCGGCGCCAGCTACCGTGAAGGACGCGGCTGGATGGAACAGGTCGCTGGACTGCCGAACGCGCAGCCGTACGAGCGGGCTATGGCGCGGACTATTGCCGCCATCGAAGCCTTCATACAGGGCGACTTCGAGCTGATCGAAACTGGCCTCGACGACGCTCTCCGCGTCATCGGCGACGGCGGAGACCGGCGCACCGTGGCATTTGCCCAGCTCCTGCAGGCGGTCGCCAGGGGTACGGAGTCCGACGACAAGCAATGGCAGGACGCGGTGAACGAAGCGTCACAGCGGCTGGAGGCCGAGGGCGATCCGCTCGCAGTCGGCTTCGGTCTCCTGGCGCGTGCGGTGCTGGCCCGCGTGCATGGCCAGCTGGACGAGGCCAGGCGGCTGGCACAGCAGGGACATGATCTATCGGTCCAGATCGGAGAGTCGTACCTGCCGGGATACGCAACGACCCAGCTCGCCCGGGCCTGCCTCGGGTTGGGCGACGTCCCGGCTGCCCGCAATGCTGCGATCGAAGCGCTGGTGGTGGCCCGTCGACTCCCGAATATGGTCGCGATGAGCTATGCGCTGGAGCTCTGGGCGACGGCCGAGCTCCGGGAGGACCGCGCTGAGCGTGCTGGCCGGCTGTACGCGCTCGCCGAGCGAGGCTACCGGCAGTCGGGCTATCGGTTGTGGCGCACCGATGCTGAGGAGCACCACCGGTTCGAAACCGACCTTCGAGCCGCGTTGGGCGACCGGTTTGAACAAGTACTTGCCGAGGCCAGCACCGTCGATCTGGATGGGGCCATTGGCGAGCTCATCGAGTCCGATCCGACGGCGCAGCGGATTGACGATGGAGCTGTTGACACGCGCAGTTGACCATAGATCACTCACCGTGCTCGAGTTTCTCAAAGACGTATATCTGCTCTGGGCCTGTCGGATTGCCCGGAATCGTCAGAGCCATCCGCGGCTTACCAGTTGCGCTCGTGAAGCTGAGCGTGCCTCCGTATGTGTCTGAGTAGAACGAAAGGGGTGGATCGTTCAGCAGATAGACGCTTGCGCTCGGCCCGTCGACCGCACGTGCGCGCAACTCTGAGGCCAACTCGCCCGTGTCGAGAAAGAGCCGATCAGCTCGCCACGTGATCATTACCTCGCCAAGCGTTTGCTCGGTGTAGCGACCTAGGTAGGGGGCGACGGCCGCTGGGTCGATGCTGGGTGACAACTCGGGCCGGCCGGCCGACCTGGCCTGAACCAAGGCCGCAAGCTCGGCATCGATTTCGGCGGGCTGATCGAATACAAGCTCGAAGAGGCGAAACTGAACGGCGAAGGTGAAGGCCAGGGCCCCAGGTAACGACGACGCGTTGGACAGTATGGCGACGCCCAAATCGGCAGCGGGAAGGAATGCGACCCGGGCGCTGAAGCCGGTGGTGCCACCGGAATGGCTGATCACTCGCAGACCGCGGTATTCGCCGCTCATCCAGCCGAGTCCGTAGTGGGACATTGAGGCTGCCATCTTCGGTGGACCGCCGTAGAGATTGGGAACTGCCACGCCCGGGGCCCAGGTCGTTGCAAGGTTCGCGGTGGAGACCACGCGCCTCCCATCTGGAGCAACGCCGCCAGCTAGCTCGGTTTGCACGAACCGTGCCATCTCCCGCGCCGTCGACCACAGGCCTCCTGCGGGGCGTACGGGAAGGAGAACGCCGTGTTCGGCTTTGAGAGGTATGCGCTGGAGCTCGCCCGAAAGGTCGACCGCGTGCGGCACCGCGAAATCACCATCGGTGCGTACCGTCTCCGGGTCGAAGGTCGAGCGGCTCATACCGATCGGGTCAAAAACTCGCTTCTGCATCGCTGCGTCGTAAGCGGAGCCGATGTCCTCTAATCCTCGGCCTTCCCCGGCAGCGGCCGCGTAGCCCCCAACGGCGATGAGCGGGTTGCTGTATAGGAACTGCTCTCCGCGCGGAGCCACTGGCCGAATGCCAGCTAACTCGGTCAACACGTCCTCAGGTGTCAGCTTGCCGCTTTTGAAGTAGCGCTCAACGTCGCGGCCGGGAAGGCCGGAGCAGTTGCAGAATGCATCGCGTACGGTCAGGCGTTCGGTCATTGAGCGATCGCCGGCTGCGAACTGCGGAAGCAGATCGATGAGGCGTGTATCCCAGCGCAGAGCGCCAGCATCGATCAACGCTGCTGCCATCATTGTGGTCATCGGCTTAGTGATGGAGCCGATCATCAGCAGCGTGTCGGGCGTGACCGGTTGGGTGCCGCCGAGCTCTTTGACACCGAAACCGCGGAGATATCTGACCTCGCCGCCGACGATGACGGCAACCGCGGCGCCGGGCACACCGAACGTCGTAATGGCGCTGGACACATAGCCCTCGAAGGCGGAGCGGCGTTCATCACTAAGCTCGAGCGGCACCGCTCGACGGAGGTCAACCGACTGCTCACGTTGTGGCTCGGGCATATATGTCATTGTCTAGACGGGCAGCGGAGCTGAAAGAGCTGACCGCTATAGGGGGTGACCCGCAGGCCCGATTTTCGCACCTGCTTCGCATAGGTCGAGCCGAAGACGTAGGTCTTGAGGTCGGTTGGAACACCAGGGCCGAACGCCTTCTCCTGGTTGGACCAAGACCACAGTCCCGACGAGGTGGCGCAATACTGCAGGATCTGACCGACACGGTCGCTCCGGTCGCGCGGGTTAACACCGTTGGCTGCCCACACGTTGCGGCTGGTTCCAGGTCGCCGGGCAGGAGGCGATACCAGAACTGGTGTCGGGTTCCGTTGTCGTAGGTGAAGATGATCGAGTTGTCCGGCGCTACGCGCAGTGCGGCGTCGACATCGGCCTGTGGATCAACGGAACTGCGATCGGCCTCGGCATAGCCACTCGTCAGTGCCACGACCGGCAGAGTGATCGCCATCAACACGGGCGCCCACCGCGCCCGGCTCGATAGCACGCCTACGCAGCGATCGATCCCGACGACACCCCACAGGCCGAGCAGGAACCACACGGGCAGCAGCATCGTCTCCCAATCCCCGACGGCGTAACCCAGGACGAAGACGGCGGTAAAGATCAGCCAGAGGCCGGTGACTGCCGCGACCAGGGGACGCTGCTTGATCAGCCTGAGCAGGCCAATGGCACATATCACCAGGGCGACGCCCAATTGCTTGACTCCGGCGCTCCACATCTCTGGCAGACGTTCGGAGATGATCATGTGGAGCGGCACCCCGAACATCCAGCCCGTATATCGCGCGCCGCTGATCACCTGCCAAAGGGAGGTGAGGCCCGTGACGCGGGTGTCCAGGAGGGCTGCGCCGGCGGCGGTACGCCAGAAGAGATAGGCGTACGGCAGGAAAGCCAAAGCGGCGCCGAGAGGAAGGAGCCAGGCCACCTCCTTCGGTCGAAAGAGCCAGGCCGGACGACGGACCGCGAGATAGAGCAGCAGTCCTGGAATCAGCAAGAGCTGGGACGTGGCATGTCCAAAGGACAAGGCGAAGATGAGCAGCGCAGCCCGCAACCACAACGGTCGCCCCGTACGGTCGTACGCAAGCAGGCAGGCCAGCACGAGCGCTACGAACAGGATGCTGAGGGTGTAAACCTCCGCGATGAGGGCGAAATGCCACAGCTGCGGAATCAGGCCTAGCGCGGTTGCTCCACCGGCGGCGACGACCGGACGTACGCCAAGCTTGGTGAAGATCGCCACCGCGACGAGGCAGGCCAAAATGGCGAAGACCGCAGACAGCAGGTTCGCCCGGAACGCCACCGACCCCCACGGCACGAGGCGTACGAAGGCCGCATTGAGCATCGTGTACAGCGGGTAGCCCGGGGGATGGGCGGTGCCGAGCACGAGGCCCAGATAGTCAAACTTCGTAGTGTCAACCGAGAAGTAGTTGCCGGTGCTGCGCTGCACGGTACGGCCGTACACCACCGAGAGCACTAGTAGTGGAACCATGTACGGCAAAGCCACGAGGAGCCGGGCTATCCGAGATCGGCGCGGCGCCTTTGGCTGCGTCTCCACCCGCTCGCCACGATCGGTAACTAGGCGATCGCTGGTAACGAGAAGGTCGGTCATGATGAGGGGATCCCCATCGGCAGTCGGGTCTAGCTTGGCGGCGTTGCCGTGATCTCTCTGGTGCCCAGGAATTTAGCACTCGGCGCGAAACGCCATTTGGATGCCTGCCCACCGGATGCTCGGCATTGCCGAGCTATTGGTGATATGAGGGCATACTCTCTCGTCTGTGACCGGACAGATCGTCGCGATGGGTGGTGGCACGTTCCTCGTGGAGGATCACGATCCCCGGATTGATGCGTTCATCCTCTCGTTGACCGGCCGGCCGCGACCTCGCGTGTGCTACCTCGGCACAGCGGGCGGCGATCATGAGCGCGGCATGCATGCCTTTTACCGCGCGATGAGCCGCCATGACTGCCGTCCGACCGAGCTGACCTTCTTCGAACGCGTCATCGAGGACCTCGAAGCCTTTGTGAACGACCAGGACGTCTTCTGGGTTGCCGGCGGCTCGACTGCCAACCTGCTCGCCGTCTGGCGGCTTCACGGTCTCGATTCGCTGCTGCGTACGGCGTACGAGCGTGGTGCCGTGCTGTGCGGTGTTTCCGCGGGCATGAACTGCTGGTTTGCAGGCTCGACCACGGACTCGTTCGGTCCAACGCTGCGCTCACTGCCGGATGGCCTCGGATTTCTCGCCGGCTCGGCCTGTCCGCACTACGACACGCACCCGGAGCGCCGGCCGCTCTTTCGCCGGCTTGTGGACTCGGGTGCGCTGCCTGCCGGATGGGGAGCCGACGACTTTGCGGCGTTGCACTTTCGGGACGGCGAGCTCGTCGAGGCCGTCGCCTGGCGCGACGAGGCTCGGGGTTATCGCGTCGAGCCCGGCACTGAAATCCCACTGCCAACCCGGATCCTCTGACAATGCAAGCAGCCAGCCGTCACGCCCCGAGCGCACTCGGCGCGTGTCGCAAGAGGACCCTCTTTAGGGAGAAGAACCTGCTTTCAGTGAGACCTGCTTTTTCAGGGTCGTGCTTCTAGTACGAGGTTGAAGGGCGTCTCGGTGGCGCGCCGGACTCGGGAGAAACCGGCGGCGGTAAGCACCTCGCGCAGCCGGGATTCGCCGGCCTGGGCGCCGAGCGTCAGGCCGACCTGTTGCGAGCGGGAGCCGGGTGTGCACAGCATCGTCGATCCCGCGTAGTAAATCCGACCGATCGGTGTCAGGTTGTCTTCGAGCCGGTCCCCGGCGAAGGGTTCGACGAGCAGGCATGTGCCCTCGTCGCTCAGCGTGTCGCGAATGTGGGCGGCGGCGCCGACCGGGTCGCCCATGTCGAGAAGACTGTCGAAGAGTGCGACCAGGTCGTAGCCGCGGCCGGGATAGTCGGCGGCGCGCCAACCTCGAAGCGGCAGCGGTCCGCGACTCCGGCGTTGGCCGCCGCCTTGCGGGCGGCCTCGATCGATCGCGGGTGCGGATCGTAGCCGACGAATGACGACGTGGGATACGCGGTCGCCATAATGATTGTCGAGGCGCCGTAGCCACAGCCGATGTCGGCGATGCGGGCGCCGGTGTGCAGCTTGTGTTCAACACCGTCGAGTGCGGGAATCCACGAGGTGGTCAAATTCGCGATGTAGTTCGGCCGGAAGAAGCGGTCGGTTCCGACGAATAGGTCGGGGTGGTGGTCGCCCCAGGCGACGCCGTGTCCGTCCCGGAAGACGTCAACGATGAGCTCAACGTCCTTGATTGTGGCTGCTGCGGCCTGGAATCCGCCTGGGAAGAACAGCGGGTGGTATTCGTCAGTTAGGGCGAAGGCCTGCTCTTCGGTGAGCCGGAATCGGCTGGTGTCGGGGTTGTATTCGGCGTATCCGGCAGCTGCCTGAGCGGCGAGCCATTCGGCCACGTATCGTTCGTCGGTTTCCGTCCGTGCAGCCAGGTCCGCCGGAGTAATTCACCGGTTGTCTGCCATGGCTGCGTAGAGGCCGAGTCGGTCCCCGACCAGCACTGTTGCGGCGTGCATCACCGCTCCGAGATCGAGACGAAGCGGCCGAAGAACTGCTCCAGTTTGTGGTTGTCGAGGTGCGGGATTGATGGGGGCATCGCGCTCACCCTTTCTGTCGGATGCAGTGGCAACTGTGATTGCGATGGTGGCTCGGGGTAGCACCCAGAATCGTCCGTACCGGTACGGACGCTGGTACGGAGCGGTCGCCGGTGTGCGGCTGCGGCGTACAGTGCGGCTGTGGGCGCGCACGGCGGCCAGCAGGCTCCGCTGATCGGCCGGGGCATCGAGAGCAGCACGCTCGAAGCGCATTTCCGGCGAGCACTGCACGGCGAGTTCTGCTGCGTACTGATTGATGGCGAGCCAGGCGTTGGCAAGACGCGGCTCGCGGCGGAGTTCTTGACCCGCCACCGAGCGCGCGCGGTTACGTTGCGAGCCCGCGGTCACCCGTTGGGCGCGGCCGCGTCCTTCGGCGTGTGGGCAGAGCTGTTCGATAGCCACCTGCGGGGCCGCTCCCGCGACGAGGTGACGCGACTGTGCGGCGGCCTCGTCGAAGACCTGGCCGGTCTGCTGCGGACAGCAGCCACGGTGCGGGGATCGTGGCGCGCCGACGTGCTGCCAATGCGGGTAAGGGAAGCGTTCACCGTCCTACTGGCCAATATCGCCCGAGAACGGCCGGCCATCATTTTGCTTGACGACATGCACCTGGCCGATGCGTCGTCGTGGGAGCTGCTCGGATACTTGGCGCGCAATCTGGCTGACAATCGAGTGCTCGTTGTCGCTTGTGTGCGGTTTGAGGAGCTGGTCGAACGCTCAGTGGGACGGCATGTGCTCTTCGGGTTGGAGCAAGAGGGTGTGCTTTCTCGCATTCCGCTGCAGCCCCTGCAGAGTCCCCACTTGCGCGAGCTCGCCGAGCGCGTACTCGCTCGTCCCTCGGTGCCGTCTGCTCTGGTGGCATGGCTCTTCGCTGAATCGCAGGGTAATCCACTGTTCGCGGTAACCCTCCTTGAGGCCCTTCTCAACGAGGGTGGCGACCTTGCGGCGCCCAGCCTGGCGACGATTCCTGGAGCCTTGTCGGATCGGATCGCTGCCCGCATAGAGGGCCTTGACCCGCCGAGCCGGGCAACGCTGGAACTGCTCGCTGCCGTCGGACGACCCGTCGACCTCGCAGAGCTAAGCCAGTTCTGCACAATGGCCGCGAACGACTTTGAGCCGCGGCTGCGTCCCCTTGTTGAATCAGGACTCGTCATCGAGCGAAACGATGACGCCGAACTCGAGTACGAGCTCGGCCACCCGCTCATTCAGGAGGCGATCTATCGAGGGCTTAGGGCATCGCACCGGCGGGCGCTGCATCAGCGAGTGGCATACATACTCATCGAATCCGAGAGCCTCGCCGAGGCTGCGTCGCACTACGGGCGGTACGCCGAACCTGGTGAGACGGAGGCCATCGTGGTGCTGCTCCGGGCTATCCGCGAAGCGTGGTGCGGGCACACCTTCGCGGAGGCCTTCGTCATTCTCGGGTCGCTGGTCACCCTGCTGCCGCCGGGCGATCAGCGCTGGGTCGACGTACTCGATGCACTACCGCCGAACGCCGAGTGGGCATCGTCGTATAACCGGATCGCCTTCGACCCCGCCCTCGGTGTGGTTGCCCTCCGGGAGATCGAGCGGACCCTCCAACAAACGGAGCCGAACGACCCAAGCCGGCTGGCACAAGTCAATTCCTATCTAGCGGGGCTACTCGGCTGGTGCCTCGGTGAGATCGACGAGGCTGCCGCCAAGGCTGCTGCAGCGGTCAAGCTGTTCGAGCGCGCCGGTGACGGCGCACGGTCACGCGCGGCAGGTTGCGAATTGTCGTGGATGGAGGGGCTGGCCCGCCGGTACGCGGCCCAGGAGATGACTACCCGGCAAGTACTGGCAGCGGCCCAGGAGGCCGCCGATCACGAAACCACCCTGATCGCCTTGGGGTCGTTGGCCGCCGCGACGTACATTCGCGGCGACTACGACACCGCGTGGGCCGCGCTCCAGCGCAGCATCGTGCTTGCCAAAGCGATACACAACCCGGGACGGCTGCGCTTCGGCCTCGCAATCCTCAGCGGGACGCTGGCGCATGCCGGGCAACTCGACAAAGCCCGAGAGGTGCTCCGGGACGCCGAGAATGTCGAATGCGATTCCGGCGACACGATCGTCCTCGAGGCAGCCATCCACTTGTCTTGGCTGGCTGGAGAATTTTCGCTGATCGCAAGCGAAGCAGCGAGGGTCGCCGCGCTGAGCGCGCCGATGCAGCAGTGTTGGCTTTTGACCTACGCCGCGATGGCTGCCGCGGAGACCGGGGACCCGACGACCGCGCATCGACACCTGGAGACGATCCGACAGCAGCTCGGTCGCAAGCCGTTTTGGATCATCAGCGACCACTTTGAATGGGCTGCCGGCCGGGTAGCACTGGCCGAAGGCGACCTCGACACGGCCGTGGAACGCCTGGAGGCCGCAGCGACGGCGTTCCGCGACACTGGCGCGCTGCCCTACGCCGGCTACGTGCTCGCCGATCTCGCTGAGGCCTCGGCGCTCGCGGAGCAACCGACGGCCACCGCGCGCGCCGTGGAGGCGGCGGACGAGGCAGCTCGCCAACTCGACCGTGATCAATTCCGCGCACTGGCAGCGATGGCGGCGTCGGCTGCCAACCTGACTCTCGGGCAGCACGCGGCCGCCACCAAGGATGCGCGCAAGGCGGTGGCCCTGCTGTCCGGACGCGGCTATCAGTCACTCGAAGCCCGCAGCCTCGCGCCACTCGGCCGCTCTCTAAGCGCCGTTGATCGCGAGGAGGCAATTGACCGGCTGCGCCGTGCGGCGGAGCTATTCGCGGCCTGCGGCAGCCGATGGCGCCGCGACCAGGTTCTGGTGGGCCTCAACAATCTCGGCAAGCCGGGTCAGCGTGCGGCCGCCACCTGCCTTGGCCCCACCACGCTCACGGATCGGGAGCGCGAGGTCGCAGCCCTGGCTGCCCACGGCCTCAGTGCAAAGGCGATCGGACAGCAACTGCACATTGGAGAGCGAACCGTGGAGACCCACCTCGGGCGCGTCTACGCGAAGTTCAACGTGCACACATGCCACGGCCTTGTACATGCCCTTGCGCGGGCTGGGCTAGACAGTGATCAATAATCAACCGATTCAAAGACAGGAGTGAGAAAATGGTCCAGGCGAAGAAGTCACAAGAGGACGAGCCCGGTGGTCCCATGTCACCCGAACAGGTCGGCGAGCAGGCCCGAGCCCTCAATGAGCAGATCGTTGAGACCGCGACCAAGATTGGTCAGGATGCCTTGCAGCACTACGTCGACTGGCTGCAGGCGGTCGCTGACGAGCAGCGCACGCTTGCATCGTCTCCGCAGGCGAGCCAGATGGATTGGTTCGCCTCGATGATGAAGGCACAGGCAGACTTCACGGAGCAGTTCGCGAAAATGGTCGGTGGCATGGCGCCGTCGGGCCAGCAGCCCCAGAGTTAGCCGTCCGCCAGGTCCGAGGTTACGAACCGCCTCCTCGCTGTTCGTAACCCTGGTGGGAGGTCGAGGGCCAGTGGCCGGAGCCTCCCAACGGGCGCGCCCGCCGCCGTCTACGGGTTGGTGGACTCCTCGAGTTTTCGGACGAAGATGCTGGCCGGATCCGATCCGTCTGTCATGGCGGAAAAATGGGAAGACGGCGTCTCCGTTGGAGCCGAGTCCCTCGTAGTCGCCGAGGAAGAATCCGCGGGCGACTGGGGCCTTGCGACTGTCGAAGGAGACGTCGGTCACCCCACCCGGGTCTCCGCGGTCTGCTCGCCCCAGCTCGCCGGGTCGGCACAGTCGTTGTTGTTGCTATGGCAGTGGACGATGAACGCGTCGGTCGGTGTGGTGGCGTCATCGTCATCGGTGTTTCCACATAGGCCGCACCGCTATCTGCGTCGCTCGACCGCCTCAGGGCTGATTTCCCAAGTCCGGTGTGGGGCTGCGTCGTCGGGGTCGACCACGATTCCCCGGCGGAAGTCGCTAATGATGTCTCTCGCTTCGCACCGAGCCTCGAGCTCGGTGCGTTCTCCCTGTGACGCCTTCGGCGATGCTGGATCGGCCCGGTCCCGAGGAAGAGCTCCCCAGCCCCGAACAGAGTAATCACCGATCAGTCCTCAGCCCTGGCATTACTACAGTGGCACAGAAGTTGGTCAGACTAAGCCTCAGCAGGACCTGTTGATTGCTACGCGATGTCGTGGGCCACATAGGGTCGTGCAAGGTCGAGATGCCGATGTCGCGCGAGGTCGTCAGGCCTGTGCCAATGCTGCGTGGCTCGACGCCTCGGCTCACCTGTCACAGGCCGACGAGGTCGCATCGCTCGAGCCCGCGGACTTGGAGTTATTGGCGACCGCCTCCTACATGCTGGGCAATGATGGGGTGTACGGGACCTGCCTGGAGCGTGCTCACAAGGCTCACCTGGCTGCGGGCAACATCCGGCGCGCGGTTCGGTGTGCCTTCTGTATCGGCCACAACCGCCTGTTCCGCGGTGACCCGGTCCGGGCAAGCGGTTGGTTCGCTCGCGCGCAACGGATGCTCGGTGACCAGGAGTGCGTCGAGGCCGGTTATCTACTGATCCCTGCCTGGCTCATGGCGATGGCTCATGGGGACTTCGAGCGGGGGCACATCACGGCAATGCGAGCTGAAGCGGTGGGGAGCGGTTCGGCGATCTCGACCTGGCCTGGCTCGCGCGTGACGGGGTTGGGAGGCGGTGGGAATCGACAACATCCAGACACCACGGGGCTGGGTGGCCGCTGAATAAGACAGCGCCGCACTGGTACCGGCTCCGCCTGCCGGCCTAGAACGAAACCCTGGACAGATTCGGGCGCTGGTGACGCTACCCGGCAACCCGGTTCCGAGCGGGCCGAATGTCCGGCTGTTAGAGAGTGCGCTGGCTTCCCTGGAGTTTATGGTGGCGATCGACTTCTGTCTGAACGAAACCAGCCGGCATGCCGACGTCTTGTTGCCCGGCACCTTGGCGCTGGAGCACGATCAATACGACCTGCTGTTCAACGCGCTGGCTATCCGGAACGTTGCCCGCTACAGCGCTCCGGTGCTCCGGCCATCGGCCAGCGGGAGGGAGGATTGGCAGATCCTGCTTGAGCTGGCGACCGGCATCGCGAGGCGTACTTCTGGCCTGCGGGCCCCGGCTCCATGGTATGGAGGCGGCGTTCCTGCGGCGGTTCACCCCTCAGCGGCTCATCGCCTTCGAGCTCCGGTTCGGTCCCTACGGCGCGGGGCTGCATGCGTTCCGGAAGGGGCTGTCACTCCAAGAGCTCGAGCGAGCCGATCGGACCGTCGACCTGGGGCCACTGCAGGCTGGCCTGCTCCCTCGACGGCTATACACCAGGGGGAAGCGGATCATGCTTGCGCCGGAACCGATGCTGGCCGACCTCGAGCGGGTGGATGCCAAGTTCGGTCGGGCGGCGGCCGGCTTCGCGACAACAACTCATGGATGCACAACGTCCCTCGCCTCATGAAGGGCCGCAACCGCTGCACGCTGTGGATGAACCCAGCGGAGGCGTCGCGCCTCGGCCTCACCGATGGGCAGCAGGTCGTCATCGCTCCAGCGTCGGGACGCTGGAAGCACCGTTGCAGGTCACCAATGAGGTCCGCGAGGGAGTGGTCAGCCTTCCCCACGGCTACGGTCACGGCCGGGATGGCACCTGGCTGAGTGTGGCCAACGCCAATCCCGGTGTCTCCATTGCGATTAACGGGCTCCCGGTCACAGTTGAGTCGGCCAACCCGGACTTGGCTCACGGTCCAGGGACAGGACGGTTGAGATGTGGTTCGGCTAGGTGTTTCAGTGTTGGACTTGGATAACCCGACACTGGATGCCCTAAAAAGCTGACTCCAGTTGTTCAAAACGGGCCCGACACGCCGGTGTTCGGCGCAACTGGCGTCAACTTTTCAGGGATCCAGAACAGTGACCGCACGCAGTTCTTCAGCCGATGCGCTCCGCGAGGGACACGATGATCCCCTCCGGTCCGCGTACGTAGGCCATGCGCCAGATATCCTCGTACTGGCCAATGCCACCGACCAACCCGTAGCCGCCCGCCGTCAACCGGTCGACGGCGGCCTGGAGGTCGTCGACTTCGAAGGACACGTTGCGCAGGCCCAGCTCGTTGGCCATCGCGACCGGTGATCCCGGCTCGTGGTCGGGCCGGATGTAGCGCGACAGCTCTAACCCGGTACCTCCGTCGCGCGGCCGCAGCATGACGATCTCGGTGCGGGAGTTGGGGATGCCGCTGACCGTGTCCAAAAACTCGCCCTCTACGAACGTCCTGCCCTCGACCTCAAGACCGAGCCCGACGAAGAACGCCGTCACCGTGTCGAGATCCGCGACGGTGATGCCGACGTGGTCGAAGCGTCGCACTTGTGACATGGAGTCATCCTCCACTACTGGTCTTGGCGGTCCACTCCAGGGACGTGGCCAACAGGCGGTCTCGGCATCTGTCACGAGGACTCAAGACGCGTCGCCCCCTTCAAGGTCGCGCTGCGCCTGCACTTTTCGGCTGGCTACGGGGTCGCCGGATGAATAGGATCGCCAAAACGCATCGCCGCTCTCAACTTTCCCCCCTTCGCAGCGAGGAGAGCCGTGAAGAGCCGCTTTCATCTGCTAGATGTCGTGCTCGCCGCAGCGATTGCCGTGATCTTCGCCGTGCCTGCGGCCCATGCCGATTCAATGGATGAGGTTGTCGTGGCTCACAGGGGGAGCGAAAATGTCGAAATATGCCGAAGGTACATTGCCTGCCTATCGGTACGCGGTGCGAAACCGTGCCGACATCCTCGATGCCGATGTTCGCTGGACGAGGGATGGGTCGGATGGCGACCCGGTGGGCACCATGATCATCTTGCATGACGCCACATTGGACCGAATCACGAACTGCGAGGGCCCGATCTCGGAGTGGCGGTGGTCTTCTATCCACGCCAGGTGTCGCACGCACGTCGGCGGCCAGCGGCTGATGCGCTTGATCGATCTATTGAGGTACGGCAACCCGCTTGGAAAGTCGTTCACGCTGGAGATCAAGCTCGCATCGATCACAGATGCACAGGCCAAGCAGTTTTGGAATACCGTCAAGAACTCCAGGGTCCAGTTGGTGGCGAGAGCCGCCCGGCTCGCCCCACTGAACAAGATCAAAAAGCTCGACGAGGCCGACGTCCGTCATCGAATCAGCTACGCGTTTAGCACCCGAGGGAGTGATAGATGGCCGTCGGTATCTGCGATCAAGAACACGGCTCCCGCTGTCTACGCAAAACTCACGATTCCCGTCGCTGTCGCGCGCCACTACCGGCAGGCCAACATCAAGGTGTTCCTGTCGATCGGCAAGAATGAGGCCGATTACGCGGAGATGATGGCGCGAAAGCCGTACGCAGTGGTCGTCAACAACGTGGCCCGGTTCCAGCGTTGGCGCGACAAGCAGTAGTGGGACTCGACTGCCCTAGTCGCCGTCGTAGCCCGAACTCGCTCCGAATTTTGCGATGCCGGCGACCAATCGCTCTGCGTATGCTGCGTTGATCGGGCCGACGACCACCGAGAACCTGATCCACGGTCACGGGCTTTCTCCCGCATGCGTTGCCATGCCCCGTCGGCAGGAGTAACGTGGAAAATTCCCCGCCCGCAAAAATTGTGTCGTCCCGCCCACCCTCGAGGACGGAGATCGTCATGGGTTCTGCCACCGAGACCGCCATCGACATGCGTCCTTTCCAGGTCGAGATTTCCGAGGAGGAGCTCGCCGAGCTGCGACGCCGGATCGAGGCGACCCGTTGGCCCAGCAAGGAGCTCGTCCCAGACCGGTCGCAGGGCGTGCAGCTGGCGCCGCTCCAGGAGCTCGCCCGCTACTGGACGACTGACTACGACTGGCGCAAGGCCGAGGCGAAGCTCAACGCGCTCCCGCAGTTCACCACCGAGATCGATGGGGTTTTGATCCACTTCATCCACGTGCGTTCCCAACACGAAGACGCGTTGCCGCTGATCATGACGCACGGCTGGCCGGGCTCGGTCATCGAGCTGCTCGAGACCGTCGGTCCGCTCACCGACCCAACCGCGCATGGCGGAACCGCCGAGGACGCGTTCCACCTGGTGCTGCCGTCACTGCCGGGCTACGGCTTCTCCGGCGAGCCCACCCAGCTCGGCTGGGACGCCAGCCGCACCGCACGCGCGTGGGCCGAGCTTATGCACCGCCTCGGCTATACCCGCTATGTCGCCCAAGGCGGCGACGTGGGTGCCCTCGTCACGGACCTGATGGGCCGCCAGGCGGTCGAGGGTTTGGTCGGCTACCACTTGAACCTGCTCACGGCGGTGCTCGCAGTCGGTGATCAACTGCCCAAGGAATCCGAACAGGAACGCGCAGCGGCCGACGCGCTCACGACGTTCAGGCAGGACGGCTTCGGCTACTTCCTGGAGATGGCAACGCGACCACAGACGATCAGCTACGCCCTACTGGACGCACCCGTCGCGCTGGCGGCCTGGCTCGACCACGACACGGACAGCTACTACAAGATCTCGCGCGCGTTCGTCGACGGCGGGCCCGCGGGCAATCTCACCCGGGACACCATCGTCGACAACATCACCCTGTACTGGCTGACCGGCACCGCAGCGTCGGCGGCTCGGTCGTACTGGGAGGACGCACGAGCGCTAGCCGCAGCGCTTGCGAGCGGCCAGGCTCCACCGGCGGTCACCGTACCGGTCGGCTTCACGACATTCCCCGGCGAGATCTGGGCCTCCCCGCGCAGCTGGGTCGAAGCGGTCTACCCCGACCTCGCCTACTTCAACGAGGTCGACAGCGGCGGCCACTTCGCCGCGTGGGAAGAGCCCGAGCTCTTCGCCTCAGAGATGCGCGCTGCATTCAGTTCACTGCGCAGGACATGAGCCTCTTCGGCGCGCGCCGCCATCCGCGCACCGCCGCGTTGCCCGTCGAAGGTGAGCTCCCTGGTTTCGAGGGGGCGACCGGTTGGCTGAATTCCGCGCCTCTCACTCCGGCGGAGCTGCGTGGGAGGGTCGTTCTCGTCGACTTCTGGACGTACACCTGCATCAACTGGCTCCGCACGCTGGCCTTCGTGCGCGCGTGGGCCGCGAAATACCGCGACCTCGGGCTCGTCGTCATCGGCGTCCACACGCCTGAGTTCCCGTTCGAGCGCGAGGTTGACAACGTCCGCGAGGCCGCGGCGGCCATGAGAGTCGACTACCCGCTTGCGCTCGACAGCGACTACGGGGTGTGGACCGCTTTCGCCAACCGGTACTGGCCAGCCGTCTACCTTGCAGACGCGGAAGGCCGGATCCGGTACCACCATTTCGGCGAAGGCGAGTACGACGAAGGCGAGTGGATGATCCAGCACCTGCTGCGCGAGGCCGCAGGAGGGAGCATCGACAACGAGCTTGTCTCTGTCACACCCGACGGATTCGAGGCGCAAGCCGACTGGACGAACCTTCGCTCTCCAGAGACCTACCTCGGCTACGCCCAGGCGCAGAGCCTCGACTCTGCAGGCGGTGTCGCGTACGACGAGCCTCACAGCTACGTCGCGCCCGAATCCTTGCAACTCAACACCTGGGCCCTGGCCGGAAACTGGACGATCGAGGAACGGGCGAGCGTGCTGAACGAAGCTGGTGGGCGAATCGCCTTCGGCTTCCATTCGCGCGACGTCCATCTTGTCCTGCGCTCGCGCGCTGGCACGGTCGTCCCGTTCCGCGTACTGGTCGACGGCGAAGCGCCCAGGGCCGCCCACGGTCTGGATATCGACGAGGAGGGCCGGGGAACACTGGTCCAACCACGGCTCTATCAGCTGGTGCGCCAGCCCGGGTCGATCAAGGACCGCATGTTCGAGATCGCATTCCTGGACAAGGGCGTCGAGGCGTACGTCTTCACGTTCGGCTAGCGACGGCGGAATTCAACGCACCTCAACAGGTCAACCTTGGTCGCCAGCAAGCAATGGTTCACCCCTCGACAACCGTAGCGACCCGATCCGGAGCGATCACGCGTCATGGTCGTACGCGTCGTGGTAGTTCCACCACTGGTACGCCGGGGTTTGCGGGTAGCCCTCGGGCGAGTCCTCCCACTCCTCCTGACGCCCGAGCGCGGTGATGTCGAGATAGCTCCATGTGGTGCCAAGGTGCGAGTCGCCGCGGGCGTTGACGAAATAGGTGCGGAAGATCCGATCGCCCTCACGGATGAAGGCGTTGTGCCCGTGCCACTCGTCAACGCCGAAATCCTTGTCAAAGTCGTCGGTGAGCGTGTACCAGGGGATGAGTTCCCAGCCCATCCGCTTCTTCAAGCCCTGGATCTCGGCCTGGGGGGCGCGAGAGACGTACACCAGCGTCGTGTCGCGCGCGTTCAAGTGGGCTGGGTGTGCGACTTGGTCGGCGCCGAAGGAGCAGCCGATGCAGGCCCGCTCCGGATAGGCGCCGCCGGCTGCCGGGTAAGTGGTGACGTCCGGCGCGTAGAAAGCACGGTAGACGATCAGCTGCCTGCGGCCCTCGAACAGGTCCGCCAGGCCCGCCGGTCCGTTGGGTCCCTCGAAGCGGTAGTCCTTCTCTACGGCCATCCACGGCATCCGCCGGCGCTCGGCCGCCATAGCGTCGAGGGCGTGGGTCATCTCCTTCTCTTTGACGAGCAACGCCTCGCGCGCGGCCTCCCACTCCTGCGGCGAGACGATTGGTGGGGTCTTCATTGCGGCATGCCCTCCTCAGATACTCGTTTCACTTGGTTTGGGTTTGTGCGCTTAAGACACCACCGGGGATCCGGAAAGAACCCGAGGGTGCGGTCGTGACCGAGCGTACGCTCTGCCTCGCCCGGGAGACGAGCACGGATTCGGCCTACTCATCGATCTTCGGTGGAGCTCCAGCTGCACTTGATGCGGGCTCTCGCCCTCCGCGTCCTGGTTCGCCCACACACCTCAAATCCGCCTAAACTCATCCTCACGTCGACGGATAGACCGCACCTCGGGAGGCATTGTTTTCTGCGGAAGACGACCTCGTCAGGCGCGAGCGAGCCGACCGCAAACTGTGCTCGTTGTCACGAACGGAGAACGGCCTCCCAGGTCGAGGTCGCCGCGAGCCGCTGCAGCCCGTCGTCCGCGGCGGCCTTGTAAGCCTCCGCGTACGTCGGCACATTGAACGTGGTGTCGAGGAAGTACTCGATCGTGTCGCGATGGTGGATCGCCGACTGTCCAATGTGGATGAGCTCGCTGGCGAGCTCGCCCAGGATGTGGGCGCCGATCACGGTCCGATCGTCCCGGCGGAACACGAGCTTGACCAGCCCCTCCGTCGCCCCGGAGATGTTCCCGCGCGCGTTGAAGGAGAAGCGCCCGCGCCCGATCTCATAGTCGATGAGCTGCCGCGCTGCTTCCTGCTCGGTGAGCCCGACGCCGGCTATCCCGGGGATGGAGTAGACGCCAGTGGGAATGACCGCGTCGATGGCTTCACTGCCGGCGACGCCGAAGGCATCGCACACCGCGATGCGGCCCTGCTCCATCGCCGCGGAGGCAAGCGCGGGAGGGCCGATGACGTCGCCGGCGGCGTAGATGCCCACAGCGGTCGTTCGATAGCGGTCGTCCACGACGATGCGGCCGCGGGAGTCGACGTCGACGCCCGCCGCCTCAAGCCCGAGTCCTTCAGTGTTGCCCGAGCGTCCGGACGCGAACAACAACCTCTCCGGGCGGACTTCGCTGCCGTCGTCGAGCGCAACAACCAGCCCGTCCGAGTCACGCCTGACCCCGTCGATCCGTACGCCGAGACGGACATCCATACCCATCGAGTCGAAGATCTGGCGCAGGTCGCGAGAAAGCTCGGCGTCAACGTAGCCCAGCAAGCGATCTGCTCCGTCGATCAAGGTGACCTTCGTACCGAGCGCGGTGAAGATCGACGCATGCTCGCAGCCGATCGCGCCGCCGCCGACGATCACGACACTTGCAGGCGTGGACCCAATCTCGAGCACCCTCTCGCAGTCGAGGACGTCCGGGTCGTCGAAAGGGATCCGGGGCGGGTGGAACGGCCGGGACCCGGTCGCGATCAGCACGGTTTCGCCACGCAGTAGTCTCCGGAAGCCCCGTGGTGTCTCGACGACCACATGGCGATCGGGCCGGAGCGTGGCGGTTCCCGCGACCAGCTCGACTTGGTGACGGGCAACGTTGTCCCTGACCGCCTTGCTCATGGAACCGCTGACCTGGTCGGTGCGCTGGCTGAGCTGATCGTGGATCGCGGACTGCTCCAGTTCCACCGATACGCCGTAGATCTCGCGCTTTCGGAAACCGGTCAGGTACAGCGCGGACTCCCGCAAGGTCTTGGTTGGGACCATGCCAAGCCTGGTGACGGCCACGCCACCGACCGACCGCTGGGAACGTTCGATGAGGGCGATGCGCTTGCCTAGATAGGCCGCCTTCGCGGCGGCCTTCTCGCCGGCGGGACCGGAGCCAATGATGATCAAGTCGAAGGGCTCGACGTCCGGCTCGAACTCCCGCGTCATGACGTCAGCTTCTCGATCCCCGGGGGGCTCGGGGAGTGTCCCCCCGGCCATTGGACACAGCCGCGAAACTGTCGAGCAGGGCCGCCGCCTTGTCTGCATCCCGACGAGCGCCGAGTCGCTCAAAGATCGCAAGCGCGTCGCCTGCCTGGTCGGGCGCCGTCACGTCGTCCGGCATGTGCGCGAGTGCGGTCGCGAGCTCGAGCCGGATCCGACCACCCATGATCGGCCGCTCCTCTGTGCCGAGGACATCCAGCGCCTCGTTGAGGGCCGCCACTGCGCTCTCCCACTCCGAGCGGTATATCGAGATCCGCCCTTCGGAGAGACTTACTGCCGCTCGAAGCATCGGGCTCTCGGACGCCATCGCACATGCATCCAGCCGCTCGAGCGCCAGCTCGGCACCGTTGGGATTGTCCCGTGCCAGCTCTACCTCGACCAGCAGCTCGAGCAGCCGCCCTGCCCGAAGTCGGTCGCCGACGAGATCATGTAGTCCGCGGTTGAGTACATCGGCAGCCAGGTCCGGTTCCTCGCGCAGCAGGTGAAGCCGGGCCAGCTGCTCGCACACCTCGAAGTGGCCGGCGTACGGCGCGAGCAGATCGAACACCTCTTCGAGCCGTCCCTGCATCAGCCGAAGTCGGGCGAGCGCTCCGGCCGCGTCGGCCTGCTTGGATACCGCCTTGGTGGCGTTTGGACCGAAAGCGTGCAGAATCTCGACCTCTGCCTCCGTCCACCGACCGGTGTCGCACAGCACCACGCCGTACGCCGTACGACAATGCGAGTGCAGGATGGGGACCTTATTTCCGCACGTCCGCTCGAGATGGTGGCGGGCCGTCCGGCTCCAGTTTTCGGCGCGCTTGAGATGACCGGTGCGTTCGCAGGCCGTGAGCATCGCACAGAAGATCGGGCCGCTTGACAGCGGTGACACGGCGCCGGCGACGATGGCCGCCATCGCGTCGTCGAGCTGGTCGAACCCGTCTGCGATACGGCCCTGGTTGATAAGCGCGACTCCGCGGTCGGCACGGGCCCGTGCCTCAAGGTCGGAGTCGCCGAACTCCAGGGCCAGCTCAAGAGCAACCGCAGCGCTCTGCTCAAGGGCGTGGGCGTCCCGCACGTGACACGCGACGAGCGCCAGAGCGAGGTATCCGCGTTCGACGCAACGCCCCACCTGGTTCAGCAACTCGCCAGCACGCCCGAGCCACTCACGCGACCCCTGCTCATCGAGGAACCCGTCGTACAGGGTGCCTGCGAGGTGTACCGCGGCAAGTCCGGCACCGCGCAGGTCACCCGCCGCGAGGTATCCGTGGTATGCCAGCTCCCACAGGCGCCGAGCCTCCTCAAAGTCGTCGTTCACATACCCGAGGTAGGCGAGAGTGTCATAGGCCTCAGGACTGGGCTGGATGGCAAGCGCCGCCTCCAGGTAGCGCGCTGCAGCGTCGAAGTCGCCAGCATGCACCGCCTCCCGACCGGCGACGAGGAGGCCGTGAGCCGGGGTCGTCCCCACAAGCAGATGATAGGCCTGCATGGCGCGCCTGCTTGCGCTCAGTAGGGGACCTGAGTGGTGGGCACGCCCAGGGTTTGTCGTTGGCGACCAGCTGGTCGACCGCCCCTGGAGGACCCATTGGGGGCGCTGGGCCGTCTCTCGCTCATTGACTTTCACGGGTTCCAGGATCGCGGTCCCAAGATCGCCGGCTAAGGCGGGAGTCTCCGGTTCGACGCGTACGTGTGGCTTCTTACCGATCCGGAGACCTCGGTCGGCCCATCACCGCTAGCCGACGTGCCCTGTCTGCCTGAGCTGCCTCGGCCGATTCGGTTGAAGTACCTCACCGAGGTGAGCCGCTGGACGCAGCTGGGACGGTGCAGCAACGGATACGGCTGCTGGGGCTTCCTTGAGCTGTGGCGAAGCTCGCCTTCGGCTCAGCTCGGGTCAGCGGAGGCGGCCTATCCCGCCGGCATCAGCGGTCCGGCAACCACCGGCCTGCGCGGCAGTCAGGTGCGAACATTCAAGGACCGAGCAGCACAGGTGAGCCGACCCGTGGTCCGGTCATGTTGCTGTCGTGTCAACTCGACGTGCTGGCGCAGACCGCCGAGACCCAGGCATACTTGCGTAGGCTCGTCCCGCCGGATGAGGATCGCTCGCCCATTCCGGCGAGCGCCGCCCACAACGTTGCGGCGCAATTGCTCGCCACAGAGGCAGGCATTGATACCCACACACCAATGGCTCGAGGGCATTTGGCCGGCGGGCGTTGGCTGACCCTGCCGGCAGCCCGAATCGAGGATTCTCGTCCACCCGATGATCGTGACATCGCTGTCACCATGGAGGACAGTTCCGCAGCGCAGTGGGCCGCGCTGTTCGCCGCCGCCTACGGCTTAACAGGCCGCGAGCGGGAGCTACGCGACCATCTGATCCCGGGGCGACACTTCTGAGCTTGCTCGGATGATGTTCCTGTCGCGGCACACTGTCCAAGACACTTCAAGTCGATCTTCGCTAAGACTTCCGTACAAACCGACGCACGCTGTTGGCACGAGTCCTGGGAACCTGAACCTGGCCTGCCAATCCAGCCACAGAGCCAGGCTGCACTCGATCTTCCGGCGAGCGGTGCGGGATCAGTTGATCTTGACCAATCCATGCGAGCACACCAAGCTGCCCAAGGTCGTCCTCTCGATCAAGGACTGACGGGGGAGCGCACGATCGTTAAGCCGTACCCAAAGGACAACGAGGCGCGCATTGATATCGCCCAATTCGCTGACTTTGTCGGCGTCCGCTGTCGTTAGCACGACCGCCTGTATTGGCAGGCTGGGTTGGGATGATGAGCCGAGGCTACTGCGACTCGACATGTCCCGGTCGCGCGTCGTCGGAGGCTGGCGCCAGCCTGAGCTGCTGCAAGAGCCCGAGGTCGTCGAGCCGCCCCCAACGTTCGACGATCTTGGCGTTTGTGATGCGGAAGATGTTGACTCCGCGTAGCACCACATCCTGTCCGGTGGGAACTTCACCCATCACAGAGCCGCGGTGCGTGCCGTGGGCGACGAAGTGCTCGGCGACCAGATCACCCTCGGCGATCATGTGCTGCACATCGCTTCGCCAGTCAGGGAATGCCTGGCGCATGATCTCGGCCACCTTGCGTATGCCGTCCGGCCCGTCCGGTGAGCCGGGCAGCGCCGGGTCATGGTTGATGAACCCGGGATCGACGTAACGGTCGACGGCCGTCAGATCCCCGTCGGTGAACAGGGCAGCGATGAACTCCTCGACGATCTGCTTGTTGCTAGTGCTGGTCATACCGCCATGGTGTGCCGCTCGCTAGCACTCCGCCCATCCCTCCAAGGTGGGATGTTTCGTGCCACGAATTGAGAGGATGATGGCGGTGTGGAAGGAAGCCGCGCGGTAGCGCGGCGCGCCGAGGATCTGATGCGCCGCTGTTCCTTGGGACTGCGCGGCACCGCATTTCAGGCTGAAAATAGTGCGAGCCATCCATGCGTTGCTTCCCGTCGACGGGGTCTTCATCGCCACGGCAGACCCCGGGACGTTGTTGCTGACCGGGATATTCGCCGAAGAGCCGCTGGCCGGTGTGGCTGATCAGTTTCTCGACAATGAGCTCGGCCAACACGATGTCAACAAATTCCAGTCGTTGGCGACGGGCGCCCGCCATGTGGCCACGCTGGACTCCGCCACTGTCGGTGAGCGGGCGGCCAGCGCTCGCTATCGCGACATTCTCGCGCCGTTAGGCCTGGGCGATGAGACCCGCGCCGCGCTGGTTACCCCCTCCGGGTGTTGGGGGTACCTTTTGCCTACATCGGGCCGAGTCACCGTACGGATTCACCGCGGCCGAGGTGCGCCTTATCGGCCGCCTCGCGGCCAGCCTCGGCAACGGTTGCCGGCTCAGCCTCGCTGCCCCGGGGATCGAGGGTATCGCCGCCATTGCTCCCGGGGTCGTCGTACTGCATGCCGACCATACCGTCGCGGCGATCACTGGCGAGGCGGAACGCTTGCTGGCCGACATCGCCGACTACTCGGCCACATCGGGGCGTCTTCCAGCTGCGATTTACGCCGCAGCCGCCTGCCTGCAAAGCATCGACAGTGGCATGGCTTTGCCGGACGCCTCCCCGACCGTGCGGGTGCAAACCATAGACGGCGGCTGGCTACTGGTTTACGCGACTCACCTGCACGGCGCGGCTGACAACGACATCGCCGTGATCATCGAGCCGGCTCACCCAAGCCGCAACGCACCGCTGGTCCTAAGCTCACTGGGACTGACACCACGAGAATCCGAGGTAGCGCTGCTGGTGCTGCGCGGGGCATCCACTAAGGCGATCGGCGCAGAGCTACACCTGTCCATGTACACAGTCAAGGATCATCTGAAGTCGATCTTCGACAAGACCGGCGTGCGAAGCCGGCGTGATCTTGTCGCCAAGGTCCTCACAGGTGGCAGGGCGAGTTGAACTCTCACTCCCTTGGTCAGAAACAGTCGTCAACAAGCTTCAGGTTGACGCGCTGGTCAGAATCGACCTCGCACTGGGTGTAAGTCTGACTCATCGCGGACGCGCCGGTAGCGCTCGTAGATCACGCGCGAGCCGAAAGTGCTGGTCTCGATCAGGTCCAGCGGGATGTCTTCGGTGACCGGCGGCAGAAACCGCGTGCCGCCACCGACGACGACCGGATAGCGGAACAGGCGGAGCTCGTCGACAAGGCCGAGTTCGATCGCCGCTGCGGCCAGGGCGGCGCCGCCGATCGAGACGTCCTTGTCGGTCGCGTCGAGCGCTGCAGCGGCCTCCTCCGCGACCGACGCCTCGGCGAGCGGGGCGTTGCCCTGGACGCTGTCGAGCGTGCGACTGAAGACGACCTTCGGGATCGCGCACCAGACGTCGGCGAACGCGGCCCCAAGCTCGTTGTCGCGCAGCGACGGATCCGTCTCCCACACAAGCATCGTCTCGTAAAGCCTGCGGCCACACAGATAGCCGCCGAGCTCGCGCACCTGTACGAGGTGGAAAGGAAACAGCTCCTCGCTAGGGGCCGTCCACTCGAACGCGCCCTCGCGGTCGGTGATGAAGCCATCCACCGAGACGCTCATCGAGTAGATCAGCATGGCTTCACGCTCGTCGGACTGCAGCGACCGACGATGATCGCGATGACGTTCACCATTGAGCGTGACATCGGGCGCTCCTTCCCTCTGCAGTCTGCTTTGCCACTAGCTAGTGGCCGACCGCGAGACAACATTCATCGTCGTGGGGGGTCCAAGCGATCGTACGGCCGTTGCCGACGACGCACTGAGATCCCGGAAGCGGAGCCCTCAACTAGATTGGTTGACCGGTTCGTCATTCCGCAGCAGGGCGTTGTACTGACGGACATTTAGAGACAGTACGGTCCTTCGGCGTCCGGAGCGGGCCACCGGAAATCACCCACCGCCCGTGTTGGCCGCCGCCACGGCCACGGGCTGGCCATCGGCGGCCCCAAGGTTAAAGCCTCGTTCTAGGCGCCTTCAGCCCCTGTGCTCATCGGGCGACTCGTTCTGTCTTCCTGTGGGAACAACGATGATCTCGATCGGCTCGGTGCGTACGCGGATCTCCACGGTGCGTCGCTCAAGGTGCTCGGTCGCTATGTCTGCAGCCTCGGCGGCTGCCACACTAACGATCACCTCACCCGCATCTGCAGACGATGCGAGTCGCGCAGCAATGTTCACGGCATCATCGAGCGCGGTGAAGTCATCGACGGTTGTACCGGGCGAGGTCGCCCCAACGAATGCCTCACCGGTGTGGATAGCCGTTCCTACTGGGATGTACACCGACGCCGTGGCGCTGGCCTGTGCCGCCGCTCGGCCAGCTCGAATGCGGCTGCTATCGCAGCTGGCGGGTGTCGCGGCCCGCCGATGCCGCCGAAGCAAGTCTTCCTTGATACGTCGATCAGGTGCTTGAGGTGGTCCTGTCAAAACATGGCCAGGTAAACTCTTTGCTTTCGCTGCCGCCGTGTTCACAACGGAGATGGGGCTGGGGCCCCTGCCAGAACTCCAGCGACCCGTCCTCCGGATTAGGCGGACGGTCGCGTCAGACGATCTACTCGGTCCCACTGAGCTCGAGTCGCATGATCACGCGTTCGAGACTGGGGCGTTCGACGCAGCTGAAACCTAGGTCTTTGAACACCTGCTCCCGACCAAGGAAGGCATCGCTTGAGCGCCGTTCGGACGCGGCCAGCGGCCACCCCTCGATGGCGGAGGCACCTTCGCGGCGGGCCAGCTCGACCGCCGCACGCACGAGCGCATGGCTAACTCCTTGGCTGCGGCGCCCGGCTCGGACGAAGAGGCAGGGTAGGAGCCACACGATCTCGTCTTCATCCCGTGCACGATTCCGCATGATCTTGCTTCGGGGACTGGTGGCCGCGATATACCGCGACCGCGGGCCGCACGCGCACCAGCCGACAGGCTCAGCCGCCTGTGAGGCCAAGATTCCCACAGGTGCCGAACTAGCAGCAGTCATTGCCCCGAACCGCCGTTGGTTACCCCCATTGAGCCAACCAGCGACGAACTGGCTGCGAGTCACGCAGAACGCCATACACCAGCAGCGGCGAGTGGCCCTCTGACTCTCGAACAGTCTCGCCAGGTCGGGCAGATCCTTCGGTCCCACGGGCCGAGTTCCGAGGTCTGCGCTCACGAACAGGAGCCTACCTACGCCTGGTCGTATGCTGACCGCCCAACGACACACCAACGCGCGCCTCGACGGTGAGACTGACTCACCACCAGACCAGGGACCCCGCCCCAACAAGATCAACAATCTTCACAAGCAGCTGGTCGTGGCGGTGGAAGCCCTAAGGCAGTCCGACCGCCTTGATCCGTCCGGCCCTAACCAACTGCCGCCGCTCATCGTCGCTCGCTCCCGGCCCCTGAGCGGCGCAACGCCGAACCCCACCAGCGGGAAGTCAGCTCGCCGTAAACGAACCGGGAGATTCTGTCAAGGCGCACAAGCGGACGTCGTAATCTGCGGCCCGGAAGCCGACCTGTTAGCGAGACGCATTCATGGAACGCTGTGTCACTCGTGGGGGTGCAACGGCGAGCGCGTGGAACAGCACGTCGTCCACGTCTGCAGGAAGGTGATCGACTGCACCAGACTGGCCCTACTGGGCGCACTGTCGCCGAGAAAGCGAGCGCATCCTCGGTTTGCTCTGCATGCCAGGTGCCATCAGCCCCACCCGGACCCTGTCTGCCTGCGTTGGCTACCACAGCGAAAGAGGAGGCTATTTATCCCACGCGTCACCCATTTTCGCTGCACCTCAGCCAGTGCCTCGGCAGGTTCTAACTGTGGTCGCAACACGTGAACGTTTGTTGGGCTTCGAGGAGTCGAGCGGATCGGGCGTAGTCGAGGACCATCCGCTCACCAGGGCTACCTGCGGGAGCGCGCCAAGAATCGCATCGGCGTGCAAGCCACGGTAGCCGGCGTCGACGGCGACGTTGACGTGGGAGACGAGGACGGGGCCGCCTTGCAGTAGTAGGACAGGAGCGACTGCGGCAGGCCTGCCGATGCGGTGCCGCAGATGCTCTGGGAGTCCTGGGCGTTCCACCGGTTCGCCGTCGAAATCGCCGTCGGCGGAGACCTCGAGCTGGTTAACCGTGACACCCCGCTCGGCGGCTACTTGGAGGATGTCGTTGAAGAGGCAGCCGGCGACGGCGACGTGGACTAGATGTCCGCCAGTCAACGTCTCGATCTCCAGCTGCGCGCCCGGCGAGGTGATGCTTGAAGATCACGTCTCCTGGATCGATAGCACGAGGGTCCTCCCCGCCTCGACCGGTTTGGCCTTGCACCGCATGACAGGGACCATGCGAGCAAAACCAGGGCCACCTCGGCGGGGAACACCTGCGCGCTTCGACCTGGGCCGCATCTTGGATGTGATATTCCTTCGGGGCTTCCAAGTGATTATTCGTGCTTCGTCTCTCTTCTTGATCTCGCTCGTCGGTACTCTGGAGCGCATTCTCCACACAGCAGGTGGTCGTCGAGGTAGAAGAACTCCCAAGGTGAATGGCTATCCCACTTTTGCCCGCAGTAGTAGCAGTGATCTCCGTCGTCGGGGTAGGAATATTCAAGGTCGTCGACGGTGATCACGACCGTGCCTTCTTTCTTGATCTTTCTTCTCCAACTCCTCTGCCACCTCCACCCCGAGTTACTTCGCCCCGATTTGAGCTCACTCCACACGGCATGATAGTCGCGAGCGATCGCACGGGTGTCTCGTCGCGTCAGTTACGATCTTGATCGGGAGGCACGCGGCGAAGCCCAACGCCCCACTCGTCGATGACGACCAGCGTGAAGATCTCCATTCCTTCATAGATCGTATGCGTATGGGAGACGACGCTCGTAGAACGCGGAACGGGCTTCGACTAGCCGACAGTGAGCACCGCTGCGAGCTGGTTGGCGTGCTTCCGCGATAAAGACGAACTCAAGATACTCGTAGTCTTCGGGTTTGCCACCAGATAGGCCTACTGCGAGGTTCATCACGATGTTCCAAAGTGTCACTGACCGGCTCAAGATCATCGGTAATCGTTAGTGATCCAGCGGGCGACGCAGCGGACGGCCCGCAGGACGGTACCCATATTGCCGCGGACCTGCACACGCTGCTTGATCGCGCGACGACGTCACGACCTCTTCGGGTCACGCTGGGTCATTGGAGGGGGCTTCCTTCGACTGCTGCATGATCAGGTAAACGCGTACTGCTCAGGAAGCCGGTTAAGGGTTTCGTGAGTGTCCGTCCACGTCCACTGCCGCCCGTGGCATGCCAGGCATTCACTTAGTCATGCAGGTCTTGTCCCCTTACTTGCAAACTCCGTAGGTCGGATGGGGTCCGCCGACTACTAGCAGCCGCGACGCGGGCGTACGCCTGCCTGCCGCTCGCCCCAGTTGCTCCCCTTGATAAGAAGGATGATTCGTGCCACACCGGTCCCACGGCAGGTGCTCGAGGCGTGAAGCGCACATGAGCCGGTGGCCCGCTCCCCATGGACCAATGGAGGTTCTGACGGTCACACAAGCACCCTTCGCGTGAGTTGAGCAGGATTCAGTGAGGCTGGCCGCCGTCCTCCTTCTCGCCGGCCTTCTCGTGACTGCGAAACGATCCAGTCGGCGCTGTCTCGGCGCAGGCAGTGCCCACGAGAACGCCTTCGCTGCCAGCTCCTCGGGGCCAGCTGTGGCCTTGAGCGCGGTGCGTAAGTCCGTGGCCGTACGCGCCAGCGGTCCGACAGCCGACATATAGCTCGCCTCGTTTATCGGGACTGGCGGGCCAGGCGGTTGGAAACCGGCCAGCGGTACGATCCCGACGCTCGGCCTCAGCCCGTAAACGCCGCAGAAGCTGGCCGGAATCCGGATCGACCCGCTAAATCCGAGCCGTAATCCAAGAAACTCATTCCCGCGGCGACCGAGGCCGCGCCATCGCCGGACGAGCCGCCCGGAGTACGCGCCATATCCCCACGGATTGGTTGGTCATGCCGTAGAGCTCGTTGGCAGTCTGCGCAAAATCACTCAGCATGAAAGCCACATTGGTGGTCCCTACCACAATGGCACCAGCCCGCCTCAGCCGCCCGCACCACAGTGGCGTCTCCATCAGCGACAAAGTCCCTGAACCCGGGATTGCCCCAGGTGCTGTGCATACCAGTTATCTGCAGCGCCTCCTTGATCGTCACCGGCACGCCATGCAGTGG